>ERZ761609.18-NODE-18-length-259532-cov-35.337082_pt1 | contig 259532 bp, 247 predicted proteins | sample MGYA00511163_ERZ761609 | MGnify/ENA primary metagenome ERZ761609 (study PRJEB28899, sample SAMN02445070) | bioreactor sludge metagenome | biome: EBPR sludge | place: Australia: Brisbane, Thorneside Wastewater Treatment Plant | collected 2011-12-16 ... | reverse complement strand
CCCCCCGGCGGCAAGCCCGCAGGCGATGGCAACCGCCGCCCTGCCCCACCCCAACACCCGGTGCTGGGTCAACTGGCCACGTTGTACCCGGTGCTGTTCGGTGCCAAGCCGCTGCCCCTCAAACGCGGCATCCTGCAGGACTTGCTGGCCGCCCACCCCGATGCCCTGACCAAAGACGGGCTGAAAGAGGCGCTGGCGCTGTACACACGCTCCACCCGCTACCTCACGGCCATGGCGTCCGGCCAGGCGCGGCACGACCTGAGCGGCACCGCCGTGGAGGCGGTGGCCCCCGAGCACCAGCACCATGCCTTGCTGGAAGTGTTCAAGCGCCGCCACGCCCGCACGGGCGAAGACGTGCGCAGCGAACTGCGCAGCCGCATGGTGCTGGCCGCAGAGCAGTCAGGCCTGGCCCCTGCCGACTATGCGCTGCGCGTGCGCAACAAAGACGAAGCGGCCAACGCCATTCTGGACGATGCCATGGCCGACCTGGCCAGCCGCGTGGCCCGCGAGCAGGCACTGTTGCAAGCTTTTGAAGGCAGCGGCAAAACCGTGAACGAGTTTGCCGGCATGTACGGGCTGCACCCCATCGAAGCGGCCGCCACCCTCAACCGCGCACGTGCCCGCCTGACCACCGCTGCATCGGCTGAGGCGGCTGCAGCAGCTACATCTGCCGCACCCGCCTCGCCTGACACGTCAGCCGCACCCACCACCGCCGTGGCCAACGACAACACGACCGGTGACGACACGCCTGCCGACGCTGAAGAAAACAACAACGCCGCTGCGGCCACCGACAACGGCGGCCAGACAGCGGCGTGAGCCGGTGAGGTAAACCCTCGGGGCTTACTGCTTGATGGCTTCCACCTGGATGACGACGCGGACATCCTTGGGGAAGCCGTACTGCACGCCATAGTTCACGCCGAACACCGTGCGGTCGAAGGCGGTTTCAAAGTCGCCACCGCACACCTCGCGCTTGAGCATGGGGTGCATCGTGCAGTGGAAGTTCTTGGCCTTCAGCGTCACGGGGGCTGTTTTGCCCATGAGCGTCAGCGTGCCGTCCACGGCGGTGACTTTGTCGCCGTCGAAGGTGAACTTGTCACCGCTGAAGGTGGCAGTGGGGAATTTGTCGGTGTCAAAAATGTCGGCGCTGCGCAGGTGTTTGTCAAAAGCAGCCGTGCCGGTGTTGACCGATGCCACGTCGATCGAAATGTCCACCTTGCCTGTTTTGGCGGCGCGGTCGATCGTCACCGAACCCGATTTTTTGTCAAAGCGGCCACGGTTGGTGCTGACGCCCAGGTGACCGATCTCGAACGTGGCGAACGTGTGCGTCGGCTCGATCGCATAGTTCACCGCCTGGGCTTGGGCCAGGCCTGTGGTCAGGGCGGCCGCGGCGGCCAGGGCAAACAGGGAAACGCGCATGGATAGACTCCTTGGTTAAAAAATCAAACAAAAATGGCATCCATCGCTTTATTTATAGGCAATGAATGCTACTCAAAAAATCAGATCTTCTGGATGCCGCTGACAGCCAGCTTGAACTTGACCTGCACCTCATCCGCCACCATGGAGGTGTCGGCCCACTCGGCCTCACCCACCTTGAACGCCAGACGAGGGATGCTGAACGCACCCGTGGCGGTGGTGGTGAGGTTGGGTGCCGCACCGGTCTGAACCAGCGTCACCGGTACGGTCACGTCACGCGACGTGCCCTTGATGGCCAGTTTGCCCACCACCTCGAACTTGCCACCGCCCAGCGACTTGATGGCTGACGACTCGAACGTGGCCTTCGGGAACTTGACAGCTGCCAGCCAGACGGGCTTGGGCAGTTCCACGTCCACCTCTTTCAAACCCATGGTCGCGCTGCCGATGTCCACCGTGAACCCGATGCGACTGGCGGGCAACTTGGCCGGGTCGAACGCCACCTGGGCATCAAACACCTTGAACTGCCCCTCCACAGGCACACCCATCTGCTTGATGACGAACGACAGGTTGCTTTGAGCAGGCACCAGCTTCTGTTGGGCAAAGGCGCTGGGCGCAGCCAGCAGGCCAGTCAGGGCAGCGCAGGCGACCAGACGGGAAACGGACAAGTTCATGGGTTCACTCCAAAGCAAATTCAAAGGCAAAGGCAAAGGCATGCACGGTGGCGTGTGGCTGAGCGGTGGGCCGCTGCTGCTGGCAGACAGCACCAGGCCGGCGCGCGTTGGTACGGGCTCAACCACTGCGACCCGGCAACATGCGCAGCAACAGGCCGTCACGGTCGATCAACTGGTGCTTGAGCGCCGCGCCCACATGCACCACCACCAGCCCTGCTAACGCATAGGCAGACACCTGGTGCCAGGGTTTGATGAGCTCGGCCAGCGCCTTGTCAACCGGCACAAAGTCGGGCAGCGGCAGCAACCCGAACAGCACCACCGGAAACCCTGCCGCCGAGCTGTAGGCCCAGCCCACCAGCGGCACCACAAAAAACAACGCGTACAGCGCATGGTGCGTGGCATGGTGTGCCACGCGCTGCCAGGCCGGCATGGCCGCCTGGGTGGCTGCTGGCAAGGCGGGGGCCGGGTGCGTCAGGCGCCACGCCAGGCGCAAGGCCGACAGCACCAGCACGGTCACGCCCGCCCATTTGTGCCAGTTGAAGTACTTCAGCCGGGCGGGAGAAAACGGCAGGCTGGTCATGTACAGCCCGAAGGCAAACAGGCCCACCAGCGCCAGAGCAAGCACCCAATGCAAGGCAATGGCAGTGGGGGTGTAGCGCGCTGCAGGTGCAACAGAAGATTGAGGCGAGGCAGACATGCGGCGAAGTTTAGGAAGCAAGTGCTGTCATTTTTCAGAACGATTTTGTAGTTATCAAACAAATTTTTTGAATAACTTTTTTCCCTGAAAGCATTCCCCTGCCTGCAGTCGGCAAAATAGAAAACCGAGCGTAAAAAAGGGGAAAATTCGGTCGGCTCCCACCACAGGACAACACACCATGAATGCCCCAGCCAGTCCCGCCAACCCAGCCACCACAACCGTCGGCCAGGCCTCTACCAGCGAGGCTGAACCCACAAACAAGCTGCATGTGGTCGCCATTGGCGCGTCAGCAGGTGGGCTGGATGCGCTTGAAAAGCTGTTTGCTGCCCTTCCCCCCGACACGGGCGCGGCGTTCGTGGTCATTCAGCACCTGTCGCCCGACCACAAGAGCATGATGGCCAGCCTGCTGGCACGCCACACCAGCATGCCGGTGGTGATGGTCGAAGAAAACATGCCCATACAGGCCAACAAGGTGTTCCTGATCCCGCCGGGTTCCATCATGCACACCGACGGCCAGCTGCTGCGGCTGACACCCAAGAGCCCCAGAACGCTCACGTTGCCGATTGACGTGTTCTTCCAGTCGCTTGCCACACACCACGGCGACCATGCCGTGGGCGTGGTGCTCTCAGGCACAGGCTCGGACGGCACACGCGGTGCCGGGGCCATCAACGAGGCAGGTGGCTTCCTCATCGCCCAGGACCCCGAAAACGCCAAATTCGACGGCATGCCCCGCAGCGTCATTGCCACCGGGCTGGTCGATGCCATTTTGCCCATCGAAGGCATTGCACAGCGCGTGGTGGCCCACATCACCAACCAGGCGGCACCGCTGGGCGAAGGCATGCACGAGGCCCTGCAACGCAACCTGGCCATCGGGCCTGATGCAGCACTGTCAGGCATCCTGCACCTGCTGCTGCAACTGGGCGGCATCAACTTTGACGACTACAAACCCGGCACCGTCATGCGGCGCATCGAACGGCGCATGGCGGTGCAACAGGTGGGCAGCATCGAAGGCTACCTGGCCCTGCTCAACCAGGACCGCGCAGAGGTGCTGACGCTGCGGCGCGAGCTGCTGATACCGGTCACCAGCTTTTTCCGGGACACCGAAGCCTTCGAGGCGCTGATGCGTCAGGTCATCGACCCCATCGTCTCGTCCAAAGAGGCGGGCCAGACCATCCGTGTCTGGTGCGCGGGTGTGTCCACCGGTGAAGAAGCTTACTCGGTGGCCATGCTGTTTCTGGAGGCGTTCGAGCAGGCCAAGCGCTGGCCCACCCTCAAGATTTTTGCCACCGATGTGGACCAACTCAACATCGAAACTGCCGCTGCAGGCACCTACCCCGAGTCGATCATGGCCGAGGTGTCGCCACACCAGCTGGAGCGCTTTTTCACGAAGAAGAACAACGCGTTTGTCGTGAAAAACGAGCTGCGCCAGTGCATCGTGTTTGCCCGGCACAACATGCTGAGCGACCCACCCTTCACCAAGATGGACCTGGTGGTGTGCCGCAATGCACTCATCTACTTCCGCAGCAGCGCCCAGGACCGGGCATTGCGGCGCATGCAGTACGCACTCGGCGCCAAGGGTTACCTGTTCCTCGGCTCCAGCGAATCGCTGGGCGACCTGCAACGCGATTTCCAGACCCTTTCGGCGCGCCACAAAATCTGGCAGGTCGTCAGGCCCACCTCGCTGCCCCTGGACATGGGCCGGGGCGTGGGTGGCGGCATGCCTTTGGCCGGTGTCAGCAGGCGAGCCTCATCCCCCGCCGGGCAAGGCCGCCCGGTGGGCAGCGCCATCGACCAGGGCTTCCACACCCTGCTCAAGGCGTTTGCACCACCGGCTGCCATCCTGGTCAACGGCGGACACGAACTGGTTCATTCGTACGGTGACGTGCAGCCCTTTCTGCGCATCCGTGAAGGCCAGGCCAGCCTGGACATCAACCGCATCCTGCCCGACGCCCTCATTCCCGTTTCCGCCGCGCTCCTCTTCAAAAGCACCCGCGAAAACACCAGCGCCCAGTCTGACGTGGTGCGCCTGGCGCTGCCCACAGCACCCGGCCAGGCCGAAACCGAGGCGGTACGCATCCATGTTCGCCTGAGCGCCTGGCCCGTGGGCGAGGTCGATGGCCAGCGGCTGACCCTGCTGGCCTTTGAAACCGTGAATGCCCCCGAACGTGTGGACGCGCCCGTGGCTGTTGACATACACAGCGAAACATCCGAGCGCATCGAGGTGCTGGAGCACGAACTGGCCGCCACGCGCGAAAGCCTGCAGGCCACCATCGAGGAGCTGGAAACCTCGAACGAAGAACTGCAGGCCACCAACGAAGAAATGATGGCCAGCAATGAAGAGCTGCAAAGCTCGAATGAAGAGCTGCAATCCGTCAACGAAGAGTTGAACACCGTCAACGCCGAATACCAGGAAAAGATAGACATCCTCAACAGGTTGAACGCCGACCTCGACAGCCTGGCCCGCGTGGCTTCGTCGGGCACCGTGTTTGTGGACGAGCAGATGCACCTGACCCGCTTCAGCCCCGAGGCGGCGCAAATCTTCAGGCTGCGCGAATCGGACATCGGCCGCCCGCTCGAAGACCTGAACCACACGCTGGACTACCCGGCGTTCATCCACGACCTGCGCACCACCCTTCAAACGGCACAACCCATTGAAGAACAGGTGACCGACAGCCAGAACCGCTGTTTTCTGGTCAAGATGCTGCCCTACCGCATCCCGTCTTCAGCCTCGCGGGGCGTGGTGGTGAGTTTTGTGGACATGACGTCTGTCAACGAACTGGCACGCATGCAAGCCATTCTGGACGCTCTGGCCGAACATGTGGCGGTGCTGGACACCCAGGGCACAATCACAATGGTCAATCGCGCATGGCGCGAATTCGCTGCAGAAAACGGCGACCCGGCTTGCGCCACCTGTGGCACCGGCATCAACTACCTGCTAACCTGCCAGCGCGCCGTCGGAAAAGACTGTGGCTATGCCGAACGGGCAGCCAAAGGCTTGCGCGCGGTGCTGGACGGCCTGACTGACCACTTCAGCATGGAATACCCCTGCCATGGCAAGGAGCAGGAGCGCTGGTTCGTGATGCATATCAGCCCCTTGTTGTACCGTGACATCAAGTCACACCCGCATGCACCATCCGGCACGCCAGCCCTGCGCGGCGTGGTCATCAGCCATGTCAACATCACGGCCTGGCGCAACGGCGGCCAAACAGACGACGGGGATTCGAGCGAGGAGGTCTGACACATGCCAAAAACTGACAGGCTACGGTCGCTACGCGAACAGGCAGAACAGGCGTTGCGCGAACTGCCTGAGCGCGCACATGCCGAGGGTGACGAGGCAGCCGATGTGGAGCGCCTGCTGGAAGACTTGCGCGTGTACCGCGTGGAGCTGGAGTTGCAGAACGAAGAGCTGCAACTGGCCCAGCAACGTGCCGAACTGGCCAGCGCCCGACATCAACTGTTGTTTGACCACATGCCCGTGCCGGGACTGGTGCTCGACAAGGCGGGCCACATCCACGCCAACAACCAACTTGCGGAGCAGTGGCTGGGTGAGCGAATCAAACATGCGCCAACCGATGCGCGGTTGATGCGTGCCCTGTCTGCCAACGCGCGGGCTGAATTGTGGCGGGCACTGAATGACACCCGGCTGGAGGGCGAGCGCAAGGTGCTCCAAGGCCTGACCCTGAACACGCAGGAGCCCTTGCAACGCACCGTAGACGTGCACCTGTTGCGGCTGCCGGACACCTACCATCTGGATGCACGTTCGTTGGCCCTGCTGGTCGATCGAAGCGCAGAAATGGCCATGGCTGCGCAACGGCAATTGTTCCAGACCCTGATCGACAGCAGCGACGACCTGATTTGCAGCACCGACCGCCACGGTCGGTTTACCTTGGCCAACCGGGCCATGCTGGACGCCTTGCAGACCGACGCAGCCCACCTGCACGGGCAACCCCGCAATGCGGTGATGGCCGTGCACGATGCCATTGCCCACGAAGTGTCTGACCAGACTGTGCTGCGCACCGGCCAACCCGTCAACCTGGAAGAAAACCTGTTCATTCCGGCACAGGCCAGCGTGCGCGCTTTTGCCACCCACAAATTTCCGCTGGTGGACGCGCAGGGCATCACGGTGGGGGTGGGCAGCATGTCAAGGGACATCACCGCCACGCGGGAAAATGCCCGCCACCAACGCCTGAGCGAAGCGGTCTTCCAGCATGCCACCGAGGCCATCATCGTCACCGATGCCGACACCCGCATCCTGCGGGTCAACCCGGCTTTTGAACGCATGTCGGGGTTCTCGGCCGCCACAGTGGTGGGCAGAAAAACCGCCATGCTGCGCTCGGGCAGACAAGGCAGCGACTTCTATCGCGACATGTGGGCCTGCCTGCGAGACACCGGCCAATGGCAGGGCGAGCTGTCCAACCGGCACGCCACAGGTGCCTACTACTCGGTCATGAGCACCATCACGGCGCTGAAAGCTGACAACGGCAGCCTGACCGGCTACATGGCGGTGCAAACAGACGTCTCGCGCCTGTTGAATGCAGAAAACGAAGTGAACCGTCTCTCCTTCATGGACACGCTGACCGGCCTGCCCAACCGCGCGCTGCTGATGGACCGCATGCATCAGCTCATGGCGCAGGCCCGGCGACAGGAAGAACCTTTTTGTGTGCTGTTCTCCGACCTCGACCACTTTAAGGACGTCAACGACTCACTCGGCCACCACGTGGGTGACGAACTGCTGAAAACCGTTGCACAGCGGCTGCAGCACCATGTACGCGAGCAGGACACGGTGGCCCGCCTGGGGGGGGACGAGTTTGTGGTGTTGCTGCCCCAAACCCATGTGAACGATGCCTGTGCCCTCGCCACCAAGTTGCAAAAAGTGTGCGAAGAGCCCATCCAGCTGGGTGAGATGGCAGCCTACCAGCCACACATGTCCACAGGTATCGCCACGTTTCCAGGCGACGGTGACACGGTTGACTTGCTGCTGCGCAACGCCGACACCGCGATGTACGCGGCCAAAACCTCGGGCCGTGCACGGGTCAAAACGTACACGGCAGACATGAGCGATGCCAACAACCGCCTGTTCGATACGCACTACGGCTTGACCCAGGCCTTGCGCAATGGCGAACTCAGGCTGTTCCTCCAGCCCAAGTTCCGCTTGACAGACATGAGCCTGACTGGCGCTGAAGCACTGGTGCGCTGGGAGCGCCCCGGCGTGGGGCTGACACCGCCGGGCGAATTCATCGATGTGGCCGAAAAAACAGGCCTGCTGCTGGCCATTGACCAGTGGATGTTGAGCCAGGTGCTGCAAACACTGGCCCGATGGACTCAGGCTGGCCTGTGGCCGGCAGGCTGCCACATTGCAGTCAACCAGGCCGCCACAGACCTGGCCAGCGCAGACTGGTTGCCGTATGTGACGACTCAGCTGACCTCACTGGGCGTGGCACCCGGTTTGTTGCAACTGGAGCTGACCGAGAGCGACCTGCTGCAGCCCAGCCCCGACATGCTGGCCAAACTGGGCAGCATGCGGGAGTTGGGCCTGCAACTGACCATAGACGACTTCGGCACCGGTTACTCCAGCCTGTCGTACCTCAAGTCGTTGCCCATATCGGTCATCAAGATCGATCAGAGTTTTGTGCGCGACATGCTGACCGACGCCAACGACCACACGCTGGTAGAGGCCATGGTGACCCTGGCACACAAGCTGGGGCACAAGGTTGTCGCCGAAGGTGTCGAAACGGCTGAACAGGCGCAAGCCCTGACCCAACTGGGTTGCGAGTGCGGGCAAGGCTACCTGGTCAGCCCACCGGTCAGCCTGGAAACATTCGAAGCACTGTTTTTGCCCAAAATGGTGACGCCCTCGCGCTGAGAACGGGGGACGCAGGGCGTTTCAGTCTTCAGTCTGAAGCGCTTTTGCGCCTGCCAGGGTATGCGAGCCTGACAGCACCCACATGAGCAGCGGCTCGGCATCGGGCGCTGGCTTGAACCGCGAAACATGGGCCTGCACCGGCGTGACCCGGCCGGTCACGTGGCGCACGTGCAAGCGGTCAGACCAGAAGCCGTGCTCCAAAACATGCTCGTGCACATCCGTCAGAGGGAAGGCCTGGGTGTCACCCTCCAGCAGAGCATGCAAGGCGCGGCCTGCGAGCGACTGCTCGCCCAGACCGGAGAGTTGGGTCAGCGCCGCATTCATGGCCTGCACCTTACCGTCCACACACGTGAGCGCCACCGGCACGGGCAAGCCGGCAAACGCCTGCACCGCCAACTGGTTGGCGCGCGCCGCCAGGTGTTCAGCCGTGATGTCACGGCACACGCTGGCCACGCCCACGAGTTGCCCTTTGCGCCCTTTGATGGGGAACTTGCGCACGGCCCAGGTCTGGGGGGGCTGCTCGAACCGCCAGTGGACCGTTTCGGTGAAGTTGACAGGCTGGCCGCAGCCGATCACTTCAGCCTCGTGCCGCTGCATCTCGGCCAGGTTGTGCACCGGCCAGAAGTCGGCCAATTTGCGCCCCAGCGCCCGATCGCGGGTGGCGCCGATGACACCCAGAAACCCTGAATTGGCCAGCATGAGCCGACCGTGGATGTCGGTGGCAAAGATCAGGTCGTCGCTGCTGTCGAGCAAAGCATTGAACAAGCCCTGCTCGGCCAGTCGAGCAGCCTCGATGCTGCGGTCCAGCAACACCACCACCAACCGCGCTTCGTGGTGGAAATCAGCCGGCAGGCGGGCCACGTGCACATCCACCTGACGTTCAGACTGGTCAAACCGGGTGAACCGGACATCTGCCAGTAGTGCCTTGCGTGAGGGCTCCACGGTTGCAAGCATGCGCACCACCCTGGGCTTGTCTTGGCGGTCAACGGCCTGGGTGAGGCGCATGTCCTGATGGTGAAACCTGCGCACCGGACCCAACCAGTCCTGCGAGATGGTGTTGTCCTCAACAATGTTGCCCGTTGCATCCACCAGCATGACCGGCAACGGCAACAGGTTGAACAGGGTCTGGTAGTGCGCACGGGCCGCATCGGCCCGGGTGTGTGCCAGCGTCAGCTCGTCGTTCTGGATGTTGAGCTCTTCGTGGTAAATGCACAGCTCTTCCACCAGATGCGCCAGGTCGGCAGTACCCAGGGTTGAGGCATCGAGCGTGGCACCACCTTCAGCCAATACTTGCGCAGCCTGCTGCCGCAGGGCCTTGAAACGCACATGCCTGTCTGTGGACATGATTCGCTTGTCTCCCGGTCTGAATGCGTCTGTCAATTGGGTCTTGGTGGTGAAGTGTCGTGCAACCCGCCGACTGGGCAATGCTGCAATGCAGCAAAACCCGATTGAAACAGGGTTTTCTTGCTCAAGGCTGAAGCGTGCGCACCCGGTTGATGGCCATGGCAGCGGCCGCGGTGCGGGTTTCGACACCCATTTTGGGCAGGATGCGTTCCAGGTGCTTCTTCACGGTGGCCGGGCTGGCCCCGACGATGTCGGCAATGTCGCGGTTGATCTTGCCTTTGACCACCCAGTACAGCACCTCGGCCTCCCGAGCGGTCAGGCCAAAGGCCTGCACCAGCGCTTCGATCACGCTGGCATCGTTGGTTTCCTGCATCACGATCAGCCAGGCGCCGCCGCCTGGCCCTTGCCCGTCTCCATCGTCCACCTGGCTGTGCAGCCGGCAGGTCAGCCGCCGGGGGCCTTGTTCAAGCGTCAGGCGGGGAGGCTCGGCACCCTGCCAGGTGTCGCGCCCCAGCTCGGCCACCATGCGTGACAACCAGGTCTGGATGGGCTCGGGCGTGACGGGTGCCTGGGTGCCGCAGTAGCGTTGCAGCAGTTCCCGGGCCAGCGCCGTTTCCCACAGCAGACGGCCGTCACCGGCCCGCACGGTGATGCTGGCGTACCCGAACGCGTCGAGCGCATTGCGGGCCTGGTGACGCTCCTGCGCACCGGCGCGGGCGTTGCGTGCGGTGCGGATGTGCACCCCCATGCGGGCCATCACCTCGCGGGGTTTGACGGGTTTGGTCACATAGTCCACCCCACCGGCCGCCAAAGCAGCCTCCAGATGCTCGGTTTCGGTCAGGCCCGTCATGAAAATGATGGGGATCCCGGCTGTCAGCGGGTTGGCCTTCAGCAGCCGCGCCACTTCAAAGCCGTCCATGCCAGGCATACCGGCATCCAGCAGCACCACATCAGGTTGAGCCTGGCCGGCGCGGCGCAACGCACTTTCGCCGTCCAGTGCCACCAGCACCGTGTAACCGGCTTCATCCAACGCGTCGTGCAACATGGCGACGTTGTCTGGCACGTCGTCAACCAGCAACACGACCGTATCGCGGGGATCAGCCTGATCCATTGCCTGGCCCTCCTGTTTCGGTTTGCAAGTGTTCGGGCTGCATCGCCCAGCGCTCCAACTCAGTCAACTTGAATTCGCGCAAGAGTTCGCGTGCGCGCGACACGAACGCCTCGCAGTCGGGGCGAACAGCCAGCAAGTGATCCAGCGCCCGGCTGGCACCCCGCACATGCCCCAGCTGCAAGCTGTGCAACAGCGCCTGCAGGCTGGCTTGGTCGGGCCAGACCATGGGCGAAAGGGCTTCGTCGGCAACGGGCGCATCCAACCCCGTCCATTGCACATCCAGCCGCCGCGCGAGCCAGTCGAGCAGCTGCTGGCGCCTGACCGGTTTGACAAAAAAATCGGCAGGTGTGATGCCCACATCGTTGTCCTGCCCCTGATCGAACGCGTTGGCTGACACCACGGCGCATGCCACCTCATGCGCCCCCCTGTTCAGGCCCATGGCGCGGATGCGCCGCAGGGTCTCCCAGCCGTCAATGCCGGGCATGGCCAGGTCCATGAACACGGCATGGGGGCGCAGGCCGTTGCCTGCCAGCTCGCCCTCGCCCAGCAGGCGCAGCGCATCATGCCCATTGGTGGCCAGCACCACATCGAACCCCAGTGGCGCCAGCCACTGGCGCAACAGGCTGCGGTCAGCTTCCTCGTTGTCCACCACCAGCACCTGCCGGCGTGGCCCGACGTACCCCACCACCCTCGCGGCCCGCCCGGCATCGGGCGACACAGCTGCACCGTCCGCCGCCAACGCGTCCGCCTGGAGTTCCGGCAAAAACAACCGCACCCTGAAGATCGTGCCCACTCCGGGCTGGCTGCTGACCGTCAGTTCGCCGCCCATCAGGTCGGTCAGCATTTTGGCAATGGTCAGGCCCAGTCCGGTGCCCTGCGCCTGTCCGGCTGCGGTGCTGCCACGGGCAAACGGCTCGAACACGCGCTCGATGTCCTGCGGCGACATGCCCGGACCGGAATCCACCACCTCGAACACGGCCATCTCGCGCGCATGGCCCACCTTCAACACCACCGAGCCCTGCTGGGTGAACTTGACGGCGTTGCCCAGCAAGTTGATGAGAATCTGCCGCACCCGGCGCTCGTCTGCCCGCACGACAGCCGGCAAGCGGCCCTGAGGCTGATAACTGAACGACAGACCCTTGGCCACCGCCTGCAACTCGAACAGGCCGGCCAACTCGCCCAGCAACTGCTGCAGGGACATGGGCTGGGCGTTCAGCGTGAGCTTGCCCGATTCGATGCGGGCAATGTCCAGTGTCCCCTCTATGAGCGACAGCAGGTGCTCGCCCCCTCGGTGAATAACCTGTATGGCCTGCATGCGATGGGGGGGCAGGTCATCCCGGTCACGGGCGTCTTCATGCAACAGCTGGGCATACCCCAGGATGCTGTTGAGCGGTGTGCGTAACTCGTGGCTGATGGTGCTGATGTAGCGCGTCTTGGCCTGGTTGGCCTGGTCTGCGGTGGCACGGGCCTGCTCGGCCACCACGCGGGCGTGGTCTGCGGCTTCACGGGCGCGGTCGGCCACCTCACGCGCATGTTGCAGCTGCTGGTCGGTGCGGCGGTGGGACTCGATTTCGTGCATCAGCAGTTCGGTCTGCCGGTTGGATTCCTGCTGCGCCACGACCCGGCTTTTGTGCGCCAGCACCAACCACCAGCACACCAGTGCCGCCATCAGCATCAATGCGGCATACACCCGCCAGAAGCCGGACTCCACCGTCTGGCCAGCGGCTCCCCAGTCAGTACCCCATTCGGCACCCGAGCCCGCCCCCAGCAGCGTCTGCACCTCGTGGCGGTAAAGCAACCCCAGCAAGGCAGCCAGCAAAGGGGCCACGATGCCCATCAACAGAAGGTAATGCGCCAGGCCGGCGTCCAGATACCGCCAGGCGCTGCGCGGCAACACGCGGCGCAACGCAGCCGACCATTGCACCGACAGGCGCGCTTGGGGTTTGCACAGGTCGCCGCAGCGCGCATCCAGCGTGCAGCACAGCGAGCAGATCGGTCCCTGGTAGGCCGGGCAGTGGGCCATGTCAGGGCCCTCGTAGTCGCGCTCGCAAATCACACAGCGCTGCACGCGGTGCCCCAGGTAGGGGCCATCGGAGTCGGCTGGCTCGGGCTGACGGGCAATGTAGAAGCGTCCCTTCGTCAGCCAGGCCAGCACCGGCGACGCCACCAGCGCCGTGCCCATGGCAATCACCGCCGAAAATGCCTGCGCACCGGGCCCCAGCAGCCCCAGGTGTGCCACGAACGACAACACCGACGCCAGCCCCATGGCCCCCACCCCCACGGGGTTGATGTCGTACAGGTGGGCGCGCTTGAACTCGATGCCCGGCGGTGACAGCCCCAGCGGCTTGTTGATGACCAGATCGGCCACCACGGCCATGATCCAGGCAATGGCCAGGTTGGCATACAGGCCCAGCACCTGCCCCAGCGCCTGGAACACGTTCATCTCCATCAGCATGAACGCGATGAAGGTGTTGAACACCACCCACACCACGCGCCCCGGGTGGCTGTGCGTGAGGCGTGAGAAGAAGTTGCTCCACGCCAGGGAGCCGGCATAGGCATTCGTCACGTTGATTTTCAGCTGGCTGACCACCACAAACAGGGCCGTGGCCGCCACGGCCCAGCCATAGTCGCGGAACACGTACTCATAGGCGGCCAGGTACATCTGGTTGGGGTCCACTGCCCGCTCGGGCGGCACCATGTGCGTGATGGCCAGGTTAGCCAGCACAGCCCCCCCGAGCATTTTGGCCACACCCAGCACCACCCAGCCCGGCCCCCCCAGCACCACAGCCGCCCACCAACCAGTTTTGCTCAGACCAGCGCCGTTGCCCGTTCGCTGGCCGGGTGCAGGCATGAAGCGCAGGTAGTCCACCTGCTCGCCCATCTGCGTGATCAGCGCCACACCCACCGTGAGTGCGGCACCAAACATGTGCACATCAAACCCACTGCCGGCACCCGCTTCACCGCCATAGTGCATCACTTTTGTGAATGCACCAGGTTCGTGCCACCAGACTGCCAGATAGGGCACCACCAGCATCAGCAGCCACAGTGGCTGCGTCCAGACCTGCAGGCGGCTGATGACCGACACCCCGTGGGTGACCAGTGGCAGCACCACCAGCGCGCACACCAGATAGCCCCAGGCCGGCGGCAGGCCAAACACCAGTTCCAGCGCATAGGCCATGACGGCCGCCTCCAGCGCAAAAAAGATGAAGGTGAAGCTGGCGTAGATGAGCGATGTCAGCGTGGAGCCGATGTAGCCAAACCCGGCACCACGGGTCAACAAATCCATGTCAACCCCATAGCGGGCGGCATACACACTGATGGGCAGGCCCGCCAGGAAAATGATGACACCCGTCCCGACGATGGCCCAGAATGCATTCAGGAACCCGTACTGCACCAGCAGGGTGGCCCCCACCGCCTCCAGGATCAGGAACGACGCGGCCCCGAACGAGGTGTTGGCCACCCGCCAGGCTGACCACTGCCTGAAGCGCTGCGGCGTGAACCGCAGCGCATAGTCTTCCATGGTTTCACTGGCGACCCAGGCGTTGTAATCACGGCGCACCTTGATGATGCGCTGCACCGGCGCCCCGTCGGGGGAGCGGCGTGGTTCAGCCGCGCCGGGTGCGTCGGGCTGGGGACAGGAGGTGTCAGGCATGGGTGGTTGCACCCAGTTAGGGCAGCAGCTTCCATGCCAGACGTGTGCCGCAACGTGCCCCACACCACGGGCCAGGGGACTGCCGCGTGGACACCGACCGAGCAGCCGGTGTGCAGGCAGCCATCCGGGGTCAGGCGGCTTCCACCCTGAACGTCAGGCCCGCATGTGCCTGCAGCCGCTCGATGAGTGGCTGGCCCAGCGCCGCCGCTGGTGTCCAGAGTCCCCCTGCCAGACTGGGCACGTCGTTCAGCAGGCACACGGCTGCCTCGGCAATCATTTTCGACGTGGAGCCGTAGCCGGGGTCGCGGTCACCCGTCACGCCCACGCGCACCTGGTTGCCCTGGGTGTCCGTGCCCAGGAACAACACGTCGTAATGGCCCGCCTCGCGCTCGGCGCGTGAGGGGCCTTCGCCGGGTTTAGGGCCGTCATCGGAGCCCAAGGATTTGTCGGCGGCGACGGCATGGGCAAACGCCTCACCCTTCTCGCCTGCGCCGGTGACCAGCATCTCGTCGTACACAAAGTCCGCGCCATAGCGCTGCCCCAGCAGAAAATTGGAGCGGTGCACGTTGCGTGTGTTGATGGCCGCCATCACAAACGGAGCCACCCACAGGCCCAGGGCATCGTCCAGCATGGGTTTGTGACAGGGTGGCTGCGCGGGCCCTTCAAAACCGGGGGTGAGCGAGAACGGGTTGCGCAGCAATGCCATCACCGCCGGATCGGCTGCTGCCGCCACCGTGGCCTTCAGGCTGGCCGCTGTGCCACCCGAGAAGGTGCCTTTCATCTTGCGCACTCGCCCCCGCACACGGCTGGCCGCATGGCCAAACCGCTGGTGCATCTCGTTTTGCAGCATGAACACGCCTAGGTCGAACGGGATGGAGTCGAACCCGCACGAGAACACGATGCGCGCGCCGCTGGCTTGCGCGGTGGCCTGGTGCGCGTCGATCATCTGGCGCATCCAGGCTGGCTCGCCACACAGGTCCACATAGTCCACGCCTGCGGCGGCACAGGCCGCCACCAGTTCGCTGCCATACAGCTGATAGGGGCCCACGGTGGTCAGCACCAGGCGGGTCTGGTCCATCAGCGCTTGCAGGCTGGCGGGGTTGGCCACATCGGTCACCACCAGCGGCGTGTCCGCCGGTGCACCCAACTCGTCACGCACCGCTGCCAGCTTGTCGGCGCTGCGCCCACCCATGGCCCAGCGAAAGCCGCTGCCTGCGGGGTAGCGCTGCAACAGGTACTCCACCACCAGGCGGCCCGTGAAGCCGGTGGCACCGTGGACAACAAGATGAAAAGATTTGGTCATGGAATGGTTCCGAAGAGAAATGGCACAAAGCGCCCGATTCTGTGGGGCATGAGGGGTTTGGCGTGTCACCCATGCGCGCCCATGGCAACCCGCGCAGCCACCGCAAACCGTTGCACCCTTGGCACCCTTTACGCCCCTTGTAACCGGTCAGCCCGGCAGCCCCGTTTCAGACGGCACACGCTGACGCCCAACCGTGGCACGTGTATTGCTTGGCGTCTTGCATGAAAGGCCACGTCACATGGAACTGACCCCACGCGAGAAAGACAAGCTGCTCATCTTCACCGCAGCCCTGCTGGCCGAACGCCGCAAGGCGCGCGGCCTGAAGCTGAATTACCCCGAGGCCGTGGCACTCATTTCTGCCGCCGTGATGGAAGGCGCCCGCGACGGCAAAACCGTGGCCCAGCTCATGAGCGAAGGCCGCACCGTGCTCACCCGGGCCGACGTCATGGACGGCATTGCCGAGATGATTCCCGACATCCAGGTGGAAGCCACCTTCCCCGACGGCACCAAACTCGTGACCGTGCACCAGCCCATTGCCTGACCGACAGGCATCTGTTCCCGTTGCGCCACGCGATCGGTTCCATCCATCTATTCATCAGGAGCAAACAATGCAATACAGACAAACGTCAAAGGCCATTTTTTCATCCATTCTTCTGACCGTGGGCACTGCCGGCAGCGCGCTGGCACACACCGGCCACGGCACGGAAAGCCTGATGGAAGGCTTGGTGCACCCCTTCGGCCCTGACCACCTGCTGGCCATGCTGGCGGTGGGCATCTGGTCGGTGAGCGCTTTGCCTGCCCACAAGGTGTGGCAAGGCCCCGCCACGTTCATGCTGGCACTGGTGGTCAGCGCGGTGCTGGGTGCAGTGGGCGTCACGGTTCCCTTCCTGGAGCACGCCATCGCGCTGTCGGTCAGCCTGTTTGGCGTGATGCTGATCGCTGCCGCACAACCCGTTCCCAAGGCTGTGGGGCTGGGTTTGGTGGCGGTGGCCGCATCGCTGCACGGCCTGGCACATGGCGCTGAAACACCTGAGTCCGGGTTCATGGGTTACGCCGTGGGCTTCGTGCTGACCACAGGCCTGCTGCACCTCAGCGGTGTGGGCATGGGGCTGAGCATCCGCCGCTGGCTGGCGGCGGGCAAGCACCGCACGGCCCTGAGTGGTCTGGGTGGCGTGCTGGGCATGACCGGCCTGCACCTGTTCAGCCAGCTGTGAAGGCACACGCCATGATTCCCGGTGAATTGTTTGTGGACGAGGGTGACCACACCCTCAATCCCGGCCGCCCCACCCTCACGCTGGTGGTGACCAACACGGGTGACCGGCCCATTCAGGTGGGCTCGCACTACCACTTTGCCGAAACCAACACCGCACTGGGTTTTGACCGCACGGCGGCACGCGGCATGCGGCTGAACATTGGCGCGGGCCTGGCCGTGCGCTTCGAGCCCGGCCAGCAACGCACCGTGGAACTGGTCCCCCTGGGCGGCGACCGCAAGGTGTACGGCTTTCGCGGCGATGTGATGGGAATTTTGTGAAGTTTTTCAGCCTCCAGCGCTTGATTAACAAGCACTGACAGCTACTGTATTTGAAAGAAGCACCCGATGGCGACCATCAGCAAGCAGGCCTATGCCGAAATCTACGGCCCCACCGTCGGCGACCGTGTGCGCCTGGCCGACACGCAGCTCATCATCGAAGTGGAGGCTGACCACACCCTGAAAGCGGGCGGCTACGGCGAAGAGGCCAAATTCGGCGGTGGCAAGTCCATTCGCGACGGCATGGCACAGAGCCAGCGCACACGCGCCGAAGGCGCAGTGGACACGGTGCTGACCAACGCCCTCATCGTGGACCACTGGGGCATCGTCAAGGCCGACATCGGGCTGAAAGACCACCGCATCGTGGCCATCGGCAAAGCAGGTAACCCAGATACACAGCCGGGTGTGGACATCGTCATCGGCCCCGGCACCGAAATCATCAGCTGCGAGGGCAGCATCGTCACCGCCGGGGGCATGGACAGCCACATCCACTTCATTTGCCCGCAGCAAATCGAAGAGGCGCTGACCAGCGGCATCACCACCATGACGGGCGGCGGCACCGGCCCCGCCACCGGCACGTTTGCCACCACCTGCACCCCCGGCCCCTGGCACATGGAGCAGATGCTGCGCGCAGCAGATGCCTTCCCCATGAACCTGGGCTTTCTGGGCAAAGGCAACGCCAGCCTGCCCGCCGCGCTGCGCGAACAAATCGACGCCGGGGCCATCGGCATGAAGTTGCACGAAGACTGGGGCACCACGCCAGCCGCCATCGACAACTGCCTGAGCGTGGCCGACGAAACCGACACCCAGGTGGCCATCCATACCGACACGCTGAACGAATCAGGCTTTGTGGAAGACACCATTGCCGCCATCAAGGGCCGTTGTATCCACACCTTCCACACCGAAGGCGCGGGCGGCGGCCACGCCCCTGACATCCTGAAAATGGTGGGCGAGAGCTATGTGCTGCCCAGCAGCACCAACCCCACGCGACCCTACACCCGCAACACGCTAGACGAGCACGTGGACATGCTGATGGTGTGCCACCACCTGGACAGCTCGATTGCCGAAGACCTGGCCTTTGCCGAAAGCCGCATCCGCAAAGAAACCATTGCCGCCGAAGACATCCTGCACGACCTGGGTGCCATCAGCATCATGAGCAGCGACAGCCAGGCCATGGGCCGGGTGGGCGAAGTCATCATCCGCACCTGGCAGACTGCCGACAAAATGAAGCAGCAACGCGGCTGGCTTTGCCCCCCGCCCGAGCGCGCCGCCCTGCCCGGCGGCGCGGTGGAAGCCAACCCGCGCAACGACAACTGGCGCGTGAAGCGCTACATCGCCAAATACACCATCAACCCCCCGCTGGCGCACGGCATGGCGCATGAGATTGGCTCGGTAGAAGTGGGCAAATGGGCCGACCTGGTGGTGTGGAAACCCGCCTTCTTTGGCGTGAAACCCGCGCTGGTGCTTAAAGGGGGCACCATCGCCCTGGCCGCCATGGGCGACCCGAATGCCAGCATTCCCACGCCGCAGCCGGTGCACTACCGCCCCATGTTCGGCAGCTATGGCTCCAGCCTGACGCAAAGCAGCATCACTTTTGTGTCAAAAAGCGCTCTGACGCTTGATGTAAAAGAAAAGTTTGCTCTTAAAAAACAAGTCATGGCAGTACACGGCATTCGCGAGATCGGCAAGAAAGACATGGTGCACAACGACTATGCACCCACCATGCAGATCGACGCGCAAACCTACGAAGTGCGCGCCAACGGTGAACTGCTGACCTGCGAAGCCGCCACCGTGCTGCCCATGGCGCAGCGGTACTTTCTGTTCTGAAGAGGTGTTGCACCGGCCCACACCCCCGTCAGCGCGCAGCGGTTCAGGTCTTTTCCCGCCCCAACAGCACCAACCCGCCCACAGCCAGCATCAGCCCACCCACATACAGCGCACCGCTGCCAAGCTGCAAGGCACCGGGCGCCGCCAGCGCCACATTGCCTGCGGCCATGCTGGCAATGCCCATGTACAACGGCACGTGGGCATAGGCCCACAGGCGCAATCGCCGGCCGGCGGTCGCGTCAGACACATGGCGCTCGCCATGCCCTTTCACGCGGTCAAAGTACGCCTGCCACAGCACACAACTGAGTACCAACCCAACCCCAGCGGCCAAGGCGGAAGAGCCGTGATCAAGCCCGCCATGATCCAGGGCATGCACCACCGATGCCAGGCCCTCGCCCAGCAGGATGATGGTGAACAGGCCAAAGCGCTCCGGCAGGTGCTCGGGGTGCGGCGGCACAGCCGCCGTGTGCCGGGCCACCATCCACGGTGATGCCAGGTCGAGGGCCAGGGCCAGCCCCCAGCAAACGAGACGCCCTGCTCCGGACAGGCCAATGCCCGCCCCCCAGAGAACGGCTTGTGCCGCATAGAGCACAGCGTACACACGGATGAGACCCGCCGCACCGCGCCAACGTCGTTCGTTCAGGTGTGCCAGCACCAACAGCAGCTTGAAGACCGCCATGCCACCACCAAACGCCCAGGCCCGATCATCCAACGGCGCCGAAGCCCCGTAGCCCATGAGCGACACCGCCGCAATCTGACCAAAGCCCACCAGCCGCTGGCGGGGAAACTCCTGGTCAAACCGGGTGGCATGAAAGGTGTGGCCCAGCCAGCACCACCACATGGCCAGAAACGCCACGGTAAACACGGCAGCACCGGACAGGTCGTAATGGTGGGCATACGCCCCCGAAAGCTGCGCAACCGCCACCACGAACGCCAGGTCGAAAAAGAGCTCGAACCACGTCGCCTTGCGGCCATGTGCGTGCACGGGCAAATGACCCGGCTGAATGGATGGCGTCATGACCCGACCCCGTCAACCGCGCCGCAGCACCGAAAACGCAAACTGCCGCCCGTAGCCCTGGCGGAAAGCCAGGTGAATCCAGGTCATGGCGAACGGTTCCAGGTAGCGAGCGGCCATGAGCGGCCCCATGTCCACGGCGTCAAATCCGATCAGCGTGGCCAGCGCCATCACGCGCTGGCGGGCATCGGCATCGTCACCACACACTGGCATCATCGGGATGCCACCCAGGTAAGCTGCATGGGCCATGTTCTCGGCCCCCGTGGTGTTGAAGGCCTTGACCACACGGGCATGGCGCGCGATCCTCGCCAACTCTTCGCCGCCCGAGGTGTGGGTGCCCACGGTCAGGCCCGACAAACCCGGGGCCAGCGGGTTGGTGGCATCCACCAGAATCTTGCCCTGCCAGTCGGGCACCGACTGCGCGATGGCCTGAACCGCCGCGTGAGGCACAGCCAGTATGACCAGGTCGCTGGCTGCTACCGCAGCCAATGTGTCGGTCACACGGGCTTGAGCGCCCAGTGCTGACACAGCAATGCTGTATTTGCCAGGGTCAGGCACGCCGAACACCACGGTTTCACCTTTTTGGGTGAATGCCCGGCCCAACGCCATGCCGACGTTGCCGGCGCCAATGATGGAAATGCTCATTGCTTGCTCCTGTTCAACAGTTACCGGTACCTCGAAACTCAGCGACCCAGCGCCTCAACCACCAGGCGCGCCGTTTCCTCGCCCGAGAAGTTCTGCTGCCCGGTGATGAGGTTGCCGTCACGCACCGCAAAGCCGCGCCACAGGCCGCCCTGCACGTAGTTGGCACCCAGCTCTTTCAGGCGGTCTTCGATGCGCCAGGGCATGATGTGTTGGCCCTTGGGCAACAGGCCGTAGCTCCACACGGCGTTGTCGGCAAAGTCTTCCTCGCAGTTGGCAAAGCCAGTCACGGTTTTGCCTTGGGCTATCAATTCACCCTGGCTGCTTCGCGCAAAGGCCAGCACCGCTACGCCGTGGCACAAAGCTGCAGCCACCTTGCCAGCGCCGTGAAACGCAGCGAACTTGGCATGCAGATCGGTGGCCAGCTCGAAGCTGAACATGGGGGCTTGTCCGCCGGCCACCACGATGGCGTCAAAGGCGGCCACATCGATGTCGGCCACCTTGCGGGTGTGGTCCACCAGCGCTTTCAATTCAGGCGTGTGGATGAAACCCTGGCTGATCAGGTCAGTCTTGCTGTAGCCGCTGGGGTCATTGGGGTCGCTCATGCCATCGGCCAGGCAGGCACCCCCGTTGGGGCTGAATACCTCGACTTCGTATCCGGCCTCGGTGAACACGTGGTAGGGGTGGGTCAGCTCGCTCCACCAGAAACCCACCGGCCAGCCCGTGGTGGTGGACACCGCCGGGTTGGCGATGACGATGGCCACGCGCTTGCGGGCGGTGGGGTGGAGGGGGTTGGTGTCTTTCAGGCTCATGGTTCGGCTCCAAGGGGTTTGAACGTGGAAGCGGAGTCTGATCGGTGCACACGATTAGAAAAATACCTTCCATCAAGACAGTCTGTTGCAAAATATGGCAACAATGGAACTCACAAGCCTCCAAGCCTTTGTCAAAGTGGTGCAAACGGGCAGTTTCACCCGTGCAGCCGATGCACTGAACACCCAGAAAGCCCATGTGTCCCGCGTGGTGACCCAGCTCGAACGCGAGCTGGGTGTACGCTTGCTGGAACGCACGACCCGATCGTTGTCACTGACGGAAGTGGGGCGGGAATTCTTTGAACGCGCAGTGGGCATCCTCGGATCGGTGGACGATGCACAGCGGATGGTCCAGAAAGCGCAGGGAGAACCCCGTGGCACACTGAAACTCACCTGCGGCGTGGAGTTCGGGATGATTGCCGTCAGCGGGTGGATCTCTGCCTACCTGCAGCGTCACCCTCAGGTCAATGTGGATGCCGACTTCACCAGCCGGGTGTTGGACATGGTGCATGAGGGCTTTGACCTCGCCATCCGCATTGGCCCGCTGGCCGACTCCACCCTGGCAGCCCGTAAGCTGGGCGAGCTGCACTACGGGTTGTTCGCATCGCCCATGTGCTGGGAGCGTCTGCCCGCGCCCGTGCATCCGGATCAGCTCACCGAGCACCCTGCCGTGGCGTTCGCGGGTGGCAGCCACCAACCCGTCTGGACCTTGCAACACGGTGACACCACTGTCCGCGTGCCACTGCAGCCCAGACTCAAAGCGAGCAATGTGTTTGCTGTGCGCGATGCCGCCGCATCGGCACTGGGCATTGCCCAACTGCCCTTGATCGTGGCAGCCCCCGCCGTGGCACAGGGGCAATTGGTTCAGGTGCTGGCTGACTGGTCACTGCCGTCGGTGCCGGTGAATGCGGTGTTCGCCAGCGCGCGCTACCTGACGCCCAAGGTCCGTGCATTCATCGACCTCGCGGCCCAGGCCATGGCCGCACAATGAAGGTCGCGATTGGCAAACCCAGCAGCCACCCACAGGCGTTCGGACGCTGCCTCGCGTATCGGAAGCTGAACCATGTCTCATGAACCTACTCACTGGGCCGACGTGCCCCATGCACCGCCTGCCGGCACCTGTCTGGCCCACCGGGACGACGTGGCCGACGGACAAGTGGTAATGCGTGCCTGGCCACCGGACGGCGATGCCGCCTCGCAGTTTGCCTACCTCATGCTGCGGAGCGGCGACACCATTCGGGTGTATGTGAACCGTTGTGCGCATTTTGGTGTGCCGCTGGCCAACAAGCAGGTTCACCTGATGTACCAGCCGCACACGCGCATCACCTGCAACGTGCACTACGCCCACTACGATTGGCACGACGGGCATTGCCTGGACGGTGAATGTGCCGGCACAGGGCTGCTGCCGGTGCCGGTCAGCGTGGATGCGGACGGCCAAGTGTGGGTCGCAGCAGACACATGAAGGCCCGTGGTTGCATCCATCCCAATGCTCTGCTCAAGTTTTGGGCAGTTCCCGCCCCTGCCTGCGGCTGTGCATGCGGCGACACTCGCGTTCCGGCAGGTACCGTTGCGCTTCTGGGATGATGTGGATCGTGAATGCCCCTGCACCCACCATCCACATCCGCCCCCTGACCACTGCCGACGTTCAGCCCTACCGGGCATTGATGCTGCAAGCCTACGATCACCCCGATGCCTTCACATCCACACCTGACGAGCGCGCCGCCTTGCCAGACAGCTTCTGGCTGCAGCGCCTGGCGCACCCACAGGGCTTGAGCGTGGCATTCGGTGCGTGGCTGGACGATCAACTGGTCGGCGCGGTGACCCTCGAGTTCAACGAGCGGACACGCACCCGGCACAAGGCCCACCTGGTGGGGATGTACGTTCAGCCCGACGCACAGGGACAGGGCGCGGGCAAACGCTTGCTGGCCGCCGCACTGGCCTGTGCGCAAGCCCGCCCGCACATTCGCCTGGTCAACCTGACCGTGACCGACGGCAACACTGCTGCACTGGCCCTGTATGGCGGCGCCGGGTTTCAGGCCTTCGGTACAGAACCCCTGGCCATCCACACCCCGCAAGGCTTCAGAAACAAGGTGCACATGTGGTGCCCCGTCAACATGAACCCCACTGACCTTCACATCCGCCTGGATGACCTGACCGACCCCCGCGTGGCCGCCTTCATGGAAGAGCACCTGACCGACATGCGCGCCGCATCACCCCCCGAGAGCGTGCACGCCCTGGACATGGACGCCCTGCGCCAGCCGCACATCCTGTTCTGGACCGCCTGGAGCCAGCCCGTACCGGAGGCCCGTGCGCCTGAACCCGATGCCCGATTGCTCGGCACCGCCGCCATCAAACTGCACGGCAGCGGCTTGGGCGAAATCAAGTCCATGCGGACCCACGCCAGCGCACGCGGCCAAGGCCTGGCCAGTCGGCTGTTGCACCACCTGCTGGCGCAAGCCCGTCAGCGGGGCCTTCAACGCCTGAGCCTGGAAACCGGGGCCGAAGACTTCTTCGCCCCCGCACGCTCGCTGTACGAGCGCCACGGCTTTGCGCCCTGCCCGCCGTTTGCCGACTACTGGGATGACCCCAACAGCCGCTTCTACACGCTTGAGTTGTGACGGCGAAGCGCCGTAAGTGAACGACAACTTGCAAACACAAGTTGGTCAGGCAAAAGATCGTTGATCGGCAGTACTGGCCAAGCAGGGCAATCTGATGAAGAGCCATCAACCAGCTGTGCTGTCTTGCCAATACGCAACATGCGACGCAAGCCATTGCCGCATTGGACCGCTCTGGCGTAGCCAAGTGGGCCCATTGGAAGCGCCAACATGTATGAACTGTGTGTTCCACACCACCATTCTGGTCGCGAACAATCTGATTGTTTGCCCCTGAAGCCCTGCCATGCCGCCATCCCGGCACACAATCTGCTTGTACACGTCAACCAATTTGGATCAGGTCAGCTGAATGGCAATTTCCAGAAAACCCTACCGAATCCTCACCCTCGACGGCGGAGGCACTTTCGCCCTGATTCAAGCCAAGGCTTTGGCCGATCTGTACCCCGGCCAGTGCGGGCACGAGGTGCTCAGCCATTTTGATTTGCTGGTGGGCTGCTCAGGCGGCGCCGTGGTGGCATCCCTGCTGATTGAAGGTCGTTCACCGAAAGAAATTTTCGAGATGTTCGACACCATCGAAAACCGCAAGCGCCTTTTCGGCGCATTGCCGTGGCACCAGTCCATGCTCAGCCACATCACAGGCCGCTTTGGCAATCCCGTCGGCCCGCGATTTTCCACACGCGGGAAGATGAACTTCCTGAAGGACGTGCTGCCTGAAACGGGAATGCGCCCCCTGCACGACCTTTCGAAAACACTCAACCCGAAGCTGAAAGCGTTCAGAGAACGTCGCGGTGAAAACACCGAACGCAACTTCGAGGTCATGATCGTGACATACGACTTCGACCGCGACCGTGCCAGGATGCTGCGCAGCAACTGGCAAAGTGCCGCCGCCAATTTTCCCAAACACAAGAACAGCTCAATCGACCTGGCCGAAGCCGTGCATGCATCCAGCACTGCGCCCGTGAACTGGTTTGACGCGCCCGCGCACTTTGACCACGGCCGCTACTGGGACGGCGCCATGACCGGTTACAACAACCCGGTGCTGGCGGCGGTGAGTGAGGCCCTGGCTGAAGGCGTGGCGCCACAGGATGTGGGTGTCCTGGCAATCGGGACATGCGCAGTCAACCTGCCGCCTGCCAGTACCAAAGGCATAGACCAGCGGATGCTGGCGCCGAAAACCAAGGCAACATTCGTGCCGTCACTTGTCAAGGTGGGAAAGATGATCATTGCCGACCCGCCTGATGCACACACCTATCTTGCCCACCTGATGCTCGGAGGCAAGGTGCCGCAGTCAGCCGACATGTGCCCCATGCGTGACACCCCGATCGTGAGGATGAATCCACTGGTGCAGCCAGTTCAAAGCCGAACCCATCCACAACACTACGCAGCACCAGAGGGTTGGACCGTGGCCGAATTCGAGCGCCTGTTCAAGTTGGACATTGCCTGCATTGAAAACGGTGACGTTGACCTGATCAAGCGAATGTGCGACGGATGGATGCGAGACGAGTGGCACAACCAGGCCGTCAGACACGGCGGACAATACCCACCCCCCACTGACCTGCCGGTCGAGCGATGTTGGGAAATTGGCCACAGCCACTACAGCAAAGCCAGGCAAGCCTGGCTCGGTGTCTGATGCACAAACCCCGCATCTTCATCGTCAACTGTTACGCCGACAATCACCGACACGCACGAGGCAACCGTTGGTTTGCCCCGCAATCCATGGCAACCGGCGTGCTGGCGGGCCAACTCAATGCCCAAACCACAGACATTCGCGTATGGTGTGAATTCAAGGACGGTCCGCTCCTGGACCTGAAGCCTCTGGCATGGGCAGACATGCTGGTACTGACGGGTTTGAACACGGCCTATGACCGCATGCGGCATTTGACCGCCTACGCCAAGACACTCAATCCCAAGACTGTTGTGGTGGCCGGTGGTCCTGCTGTACGCATGTTGCACAAGCTGAGCAAACAGTTCTTCGACCATGTTTGCACGGGCGACGCGGAACAACTGGCTGATGTGGTGGCGAACGAGTTCGGTTCACACCATCGGGCAGAGATCCCTACACCGCGTTTTGACCTCATGGCATGGCCGGGGCCGATTGGTTACGCAGAGAGTTCTCGAAACTGCAACTTCCGCTGCAGCTTCTGTTCGATGACTGCCGAAAACCGTCCCTTCACGTCTTACGACCTGAACATGCTGGAGCGCCTGCTGATTCCGCAAGCGGACCGAAACTGCATCATGATGCTGGATCAGAATTTTTTCGGTGGTTCACGGGACGGGGTTCTCCTGCGCCTGGAGCGGATGAAGCAGCTGCACCAGCGCGGCCACCTCCAGGGCTGGTCTGCATTGGTGACCGGAGATTTCTTCAAGGACCCGGCCTACTTGGGCCGGTTCAAAGAGGCCGGTTGTATCGGGTTCTTCACCGGCGTAGAGTCATTCAGCGCCGCACAGATCGCCGCCTACAACAAGAAGCAGAACCTGGTGGTGCCTCAGTTTGAAAACATACGCAATTGTCTGGACGCCGGACTGGTTTTTCACTACGGTCTCGTGCTTGACCTGTACGAGCGTTCCGTGAAAGAGGTCACGACAGAGCTCGACATGCTGCTGACCGAACCTCGGATCACCTTGCCCAGCTTCCTGAGCCTGGCCATCCCGCTGCTGGGGACGCCGTTGTTCAAAACGCGCTTGCACCAGAAGGCCTTGCTGCCGGGGCTCAAGTTGCGCGACATGGACGGCAGATCGGTGATGACCCAGACCATTGACCCGCTGAATGTGGCAGTGGATTTTGCCCGCCGAATGGACACCGGGCTGCTGCCCAAATGGAAACTGGCGGGCCGAGCCGCGTCACTGACCTGGCACTATGCCCGGAAACTGCGACCCATTGCCATGACCAGCGCGTTGGCGGATGTGGTGGCCATGGCGTATCCAAGGCTGGGCAGTGCTGGCCGCGACGGGTTCTTTCCGAGCAAGGGTGGCCGAAGCTATTGCGCCACCACTGAGCCTACTGGCACTTTGTACCGACCCCAGATAAACGTCGCGGACCGGTACCAGGCGTTTTTTTCACCGTTACAGGTTACCGATGCTGAAGGCGCGCTGTGTCAATCACTTGTCGATGACCTGGGCTGAACCCCTATCCGAAATGTGACAAACTTCACACTGTGGCCAATCATCCAACTTTTCGAACCGCTATGACATCCGGATTTTTCTGGCGGCTTTTTCGGTGGTCCAGTTTCTTGACGGCAGTCGCCATTCTGTTTGTGGCGTTTCGGGGCACAGCATCGGAACCCCTGCGGGAACTGGTTTCTGCGCCACGTGGGTTGGCCAGCCTGGAGGCCCCTTCCGCGACACTGGAACCCTTCTTTCAACCCCAGGAGCAGCGCAGTTCCGCCGGACAACCATGCGAACCCCAGCGCGTCGCCGAACTGGCACTTGACACACGCAAGCCGACAAAGGTATTCGAGTTCACACTTCCACCCGCAAACAATGCGGCTGCGTCACGGGTGTTGTACCTCCAGGATCCCATCACCGAAACCGTTGTGTTCACTGCGGTTGACAGCCACGGTTGTCGCTGGATGGCCGCCAGCGGCAGGGCATTTCCATTTGTTCAACGGGCCTTCGTCAACCCGTTCCCGAATGTGCTGCTGCCTTCCGACATCCCCGCTGGTAGCGCTGTTCAGGTTCTGATACAGGACGTCAAAGCGATACGCCCCTGGGTCCACGTGTCCAGTGCAGATGTTTTCCAGCCCCTGAGCACCACCATCTGGATGGGTTTGGCCGCCTTTTCGACCATGCTGCTGGCAGCCGCATTCATTGCAACTGGCTTCACAGGGATGATGAAACAAACGGTCGTGTGGTCGTTTGTGGTCTACGTAGTCTGCTTCCTGTTCTGGCTGAGCCAGAATTTCAGCATGGTATCGGCAGGGCTGGGTTTGTGGCCGGAAGGACCCTACTTTCCTATCATGCAAGCCTTGGCGGTGGCCTGTGTGGTGCTGGGTATCGGCATGGCGTCTGTCGAATTTCTGCAACTCGAGTCCGTCAAGCGCAGGGCTTTCCAGATCGGCGTGACCGCTTGTGCATCGGCTTTTGCCAGTTCAGCCTGGATAGGCGTGGGATACAAGGTAGGCTCTGTACTGCTGGGACTGGTTGCCTTGTCCATTGCCTGGGCCCTCGTCCGAAAGCTGCCCAAAGCTGATTTGCCTCTCAAGTTGTTCGCGTTGGGCCTGGTCGCAACCATGGCAGGCGGCGGCGTCCAGGCTGCCAGCATCCTCACCGGTGGCGGTTCGACGGGATATTGGCCCATTTTTGCATTTCCGCTCGGCGCATTCACCCAAGGCATTCTCTGGATGTTGGCGCTGGTTGTGCGCTCCGAAGCCAACCGGCGTGCGCAGGAAGCGCGCCTGATACAAGATGCCACCTACGATGGCCTCACCGGGCTGTACAACCGATCCAACTTCACTCAACAACTCGAGCGGCATCACGAAAAAATCAGCCTCCATCCCACGAATTCTGCGGCTTTGTTGTTTCTGGGAATCGACCGCTTCAAGCTGATCAACGACAACATGGGGCACTTGGCGGGCGACGAAGTCCTCAAGCAAACGGCCACCCGCCTGCTAGCAGCAGTTGGTAAGGCGGGCACAGTGGCACGTTTTGGTGGAGACGAATTCCTGATTCTTCAACACGACTGCCCCACTGATGCGGATGCCATCCTGCTTGCCAGGAAAATACTGGCAGCCTTCCAATCGGATTGGCTCATCGGCGGCCGCGAGCTCCGCATTTCCGCCAGCATGGGTATCGTTCGGTTTGGCGCGGACTACCCGGATGTCAGCGACATCATTCGCAGTGCAGACACCGCGTTGCACCGAGCCAAAGACAATGGTCGAAACCAGTTTGCGCTGTTTGACGTGGGCATGCGCGAAGAGATCGAACAGATTTTCAAGATTGAAAGCGAGCTCGGTCGTGCCATCGAGTTGCGCCAGTTTGAGCTCCATTACCAGCCCATCGTCCACCTCAGTGATGACAGCCATGCCGGTTTTGAAGCGCTCATTCGCTGGCGGCACCCGAAGCACGGTATGGTGAACCCGGCCCAATTCATCGAAATTGCGGAAGAATCGGGCCACATCCGGGAGTTGGGCAACCTCATCGTCGACATGGCCATGACCACCATCTCCCAATGGAAAGCAGAGGGCATCTGGCAGCCGGGCTGGTACGTCAGCATCAACGTGTCGGGGGGGCAACTGATGGACACCAGCCTGCTGCCCTACCTGGACACATTGCAGCAACGGCTGCGGGTGACTGAAACCGACATCCGGCTCGAGTTGACCGAAACCGCGATCATCAGCAATCTGGATGTCGCGAACCAGATGTTCCCTGTCCTGCGTGAACGCGGCATTGCCCTTTGTATGGACGATTTCGGAACAGGTTATTCATCACTCAGCTACCTCAGCGTTCTGCCCTTCCAAATCATCAAAATCGACAAATCATTTGTAGATGGCATTTTGCTGCAGCCACAGCAACGGGCTTTGATCAAGGCAATGCTTTCACTGGCCACGGAGCTGAACATGAAGGTCGTTGCAGAGGGCATCGAGACGGCTGACCAGGCTGCTGCATTGCGTGAGTTCGGGTGTGACTATGGTCAGGGTTATTATTTTTCCCGGCCCTTGCCAGTCCAACTGGCCACCGATTGGCTGACAAAACATCAACGTCGTTTGACAGACGGTGCCGCCGACGAGTGAGTCCTCAGACCGCAGCGGGCAAACTTTTGCCAATGCCCACAACGCACCCACACCATGCTCACCTGCTCCAAACTCATCCCCCAAGGCCACGGCCTGGCCGCCGTGCTGCTCAAACGCGCCGCAACCATCGAACTGGACTGGGACGTGCGCCAGAAAAGCCGTTTCGACGCCACCGACAGCCAGGGCCGCACCCTGGGCGTGTTCCTGCCACGGGGCACCACCGTGCGTGGGGGCGACGTGCTGGTGGCCGAAGATGGCTCCATGGTGCGCGTGCTGGCCGCGCCGCAACCGGTGCTGCGCATCACGCACTGCGGCGCGCACGGCACCCCGTTTGACCTGACCCGCGCCGCCTACCACCTGGGCAACCGCCATGTGCCCATCGAACTGCAGCCCGACCACCTGAAGATCGAGCCCGACCACGTGCTGGCCGACATGCTGCGGCGCATGCACCTGATCGTGGCCGAGGTGAACGAGGGCTTCGAGCCCGAGAGCGGTGCCTACGGCGACCACGGCCACACCCACGCCCCTGCGGCCACACCACACGTCCACGGCCCGGGCTGCAACCACGGCCATGATGACCACGACCATGACCATGACCACGCCCCCCCCCATGAACACGCACCCAACCATGAGCACTACGCTGCAGCGCCCCACGTGCATGGCCCCGGCTGCAGCCACGACCATGACCATCCGCACGACCACTCGCACGACCACGGGCATGCTCACCCCCAGGCAACCGCTACCCCGCCACGCGGCAAGCCGCTGAACATCGCCGTCAAGGCTGCATCGGTTCCGCATGTCCACGGCCCAGGCTGCAACCATGACCACGACCACTGACGCACACGACCGCCTGCACCTGATGTGGCTGGCCTCACCCGCGCTGCCAGTGGGTGGGTTTTCATACTCCGAGGCGCTGGAAGCCGCTGTCGACACAGGCCTGGTCTCCGATGAGGCCAGCGCCAGCCAGTGGCTGTGCGACCAGCTGCACCTCAGCCAGGTGCGGTCTGACCTGGCCGTGGTGGCCCAGGCCATTCCCGCCTGGCGCGACGACGACCTGCCCCGCGTGGCCGAACTGAACAGCTGGGTGCTGACCACCCGCGAAACCAGCGAACTGCGCCAGCAGACCCAGCAAACCGGCCGCTCGCTGCTGGAATGGCTGCGCCACCTGCCCGGCACGGGCGAGTCAGTGGTCGCCCAACTGGCCTTTGCCCGCGACCTGCCACCCACTTGGCCCGTGGCCTTTGCACTCGCTGCGGCGCAAACCCAGGCCACCGTGCGCGACTGTGTGCTGGCCTGCGCCTTCGGCTGGGCCGAAAACATGTCGCAAGCCGCCATCAAGTCTGTGCCGTTGGGTCAGACCGGGGGCCAGCGCATCCTGGCGCGCCTGCTGCAGGACATACCCGCCGCGGTGGACTGCGCCATCGCCCTGTCCGACGACGCACGCCAAGCCTTCAGCCCCATGCTGGCCATTTTGTCGGCGCAGCATGAAAGCCAGTACTCGCGCCTGTTCCGCTCCTGACATGGCCTGACCGCCTCGCACGGGCTGCCCTGCCCCCCGCACCGCCCAAACCAAACCCATCCGCCACAGCCCTGTCATGACCACCGCCACCCCCTTGCCACTGGACCAGTATCCGCACCGCACCACCGAAAAGCTGCGCTACAACGACACCGACCGCCAGGGCCACGTCAACAACGCCGTGTTTGCCACGCTGCTGGAATCGGGCCGCGTGGACTTTCTGTACGCCCCTGGCCAGGAGATGTACGACACGGGCTGCACCTTCGTCATCGCCAACCTGAACCTGAGCTTCCTGAAAGAAATCAACTGGCCCGGCCAGGTGGACGTGGGCACCGGCGTGGCCAGCGTGGGGCGCAGTTCGCTGAGCCTGACGCAAGGCCTGTTCCAGAACGGCGAATGCATGGCCACGGCGCAGACCACCATCGTGCAGATGAACGAAACCACCCGCCGCTCGCACCCGCTGTCAGTCGCCACGCTGGCGCGGCTGCAGGCCTTGATGCTGCCCCGCTGACCGTCGGGCGGATGCCCGAGAACGGCTTGCCGAGCTAACCAACCGTTCACCCAACTGATGACCCGCCTGATAGCCGTGCGGATTCCCTGGCTGGCGAGCAGACCCAACGCAGCAGTTGGCACGTTTGGTGCTACACAGACCGCCAGCAACCCAACCGCCCGACGGTTTCAAGCTTTTTTGGCCACCAGCGCTTGTATTCAAAGCACTTACAGCTATTGTTTATTGACCTTCCCTCTGCACCCATGACCGCTCTGCACCACATTCCCCACCGCACCAAGAAACTCCCCCCGCTGCGCGTGGGCATCGGCGGGCCCGTGGGCTCGGGCAAAACCACCCTGTTGGAAATGCTGTGCAAAGCCATGCGCCAGCAGTACGACCTGGTGGCCATCACCAACGACATCTACACCAAAGAAGACCAGCGGCTGCTGACCATCAGCGGTGCCCTGCCCGCCGAGCGCATCATGGGCGTGGAAACGGGCGGCTGCCCGCACACCGCCATCCGTGAAGACGCGTCCATCAACCTGGAGGCCATCGACCGCATGCTGGAGCACTTCCCCAACGCCGACGTGGTGTTTGTGGAAAGCGGCGGCGACAACCTGGCCGCCACCTTCAGCCCCGAGCTGAGCGACCTGACCATCTACGTCATCGACGTGGCAGCGGGCGAAAAAATTCCCCGCAAAGGTGGCCCCGGCATCACCAAGAGCGACCTGTTCGTCATCAACAAAACCGACCTGGCCCCCCACGTGGGCGCCGACCTGGCCGTGATGGAGGCCGACACCATCCGCATGCGCACCACACCGCAGGGCCTGAAGCCCTTCGTGATGACCAACCTGAAAACCCAGGCCGGGCTGGCCGAGGTGGTGGCGTTCATCGAAAAGCGCGGGATGTTGGCGGCAGGTTGACTCCAGACGGATGACTGTTCAATGTGGGCAATTGAACCCGTATCTGAACATCGTGGCCCCCGCAAGACAAAGTGTTTGCAAACACTGCGGCGGACTTTGACATAGGGACGTTATAGGCGCATGCTGATAGGTGTGGGATCGCCAGAATTCACCTGAAGAAATTGGCTTCTCATTTTTTCCCGACATGTCAACGCCAAATATGCCCGATACTGACACACCGGATGCGATTGACATCCAACTGGTCAATGACATTCGATCTGCTTTCGAAGCCTATCTGGCTGCATATTTCACCCGTCGAGATCCCGAAGCGGTTTTCCCTTTTCTGCATGAATCGATAACCGGCTTCGGGACGGGCCGTTCCGAGTCCACATTCAAAGACACCACACTTCGGGAGTTGTTCTTCCGAGACTTACAAGGTGCACCGGAGCGGATCGACTTCAACGTTAGGTCACTGTTTGTGCGCCCCCTGCCTCCCGACAGCGGCTGTGTCGCTGCCGAAATCGACATTTCCACCAGGATAGCCGGGCAGTTTTTCAGCTTTCATGATTTGCGCATGAGCCTCCTGTTCCATCGCGCGGCAGGAGCCTGGCAAATCATCCATCTCCACGTTTCGCTGCCAACCACTGAACATGGCGAAACCGAGGCTTACCCGGTCAAAGAACTGGAAGAGCGCAACGTTGCTCTCACACGCTTGGTAGAGGAACGAACCACACAACTCAACGCCGCACTGAGGCAGCAACACGAATTGGCCGTTACAGATGCCCTGACTGGCCTCTATAACCGGCGCATGCTCGACGAACAACTTGGGATCGAAAACGAGCGGAGTCAACGGCATCAAAGCAGCTTTTCAGTGCTGATGCTGGACATTGACCATTTCAAAAGCATCAACGACCGCTTCGGCCACTCGGCGGGAGATCAATTTCTGATCAAGTTCGCCGACCTCATCCGCGTGCGACTGCGCAAAGCTGACCTAGCCGGGCGTTGGGGTGGAGAAGAGTTTCTTGTTGTCTGCCACGGATGCACCTTGGTTGAAGCAACGAGACTTGCTGAGGACATTCGGTCAACGACAGAAGCGTTTGACTTCGGCCTGGGTGAAAACCGTACGGTGAGCATCGGAGTTGCCCAATGGGCAGAACACGATACCATCGCCACACTGATCGAACGCGCCGACCAAGGGCTGTACCGTGCAAAGCAATCCGGGCGGAACCGGGTTTGTGCGACCGACTCAACTAGCTGATGCTGCATTTGAGGGCAGCACTTTGGCGCTCAAGCCAAGCTCACTTATTCAAGCAGACGGCCACAGGCCCAATATCCGCAACAGCCACGTGCCCATCAAAAACACGCCCGCCAATTGCCAGGCCCGAAGGAAACCTCGCGGTTCAACCAAATGGCGACCCAGCAGCGCCTCGGCCATGAGCAACAGGCTGTGCACGGCCGCCAGGCCCAACACCGGCAGCAGGCCGGGGTTGAGTTGCAGGGCCACCGACAGATCGCCTTGCGCCAGCGCCGCACAGATGCGCGTGCCGCCGCACAAGGGGCACGGCACATCGGTCAGGGCACGGAAGGCGCACAGCGGCACACCCAGTGCAGCCACCGTCGGCGCCAGAGCAATGGCAGCTGGCGTCAGCAGGCTGATGCCGGCACGCCACCGCCGCTCCAGCGGCTGCAACCGCTGATAGCGGCCCGCATCGCCCTCACTGCCCTCATTCGACACGCAAGGCCCCATCGTCACCGGCCAGTTGCTTGGCCATGTGGTAGGTCCCGATGAACGCAATCGGAAGCGTCACCACCAGGCCCACGACACACAGCAGCACCCCCAGGTTGCCGATGATGCCCAGCACCAGCATGCACAGGAACGCACCCAGCAGGTTGCCTTTGACCAGTTCCCAGGCGCGTTTGATGGCGGCAATGCCGTCCTTCTCGCCGCACGCCACCAGATAGGCTGCCGTGGGCAACATGGCCATCAGCAGCAAACCCGGCAGTACGCACAGCATGAAGCCAATGGACACGATGATGGACGTCAGCAGCACCGCCAGCAACGACGGCACGAAGTCGTCAAAGCCCTTGAACACATCGGCAATGGAGATGGCCCGGCCCTCATCCTCGGCCTTCAGCATGCGCATGTAGCCCACCAGCATCGGCCCGGCCAGCAGGCCAAACGCCACGCTGCTGATCGCGATGACCAGCACGGTGGACACGATGTGTGCCACCGGGTTTTGCTTGAAACCGGCAAAGCCTGCCGACACGCAGGACGAAATGCTGATGGATGCCATACCTGATCCTCCCTTTAATGGACTGTGATCGGTCATGGTAGCAAACCGCTTTTGCACGATTTGAAGCTTGCTTTGCCGTGGGCACCCATCGTTTACCCGGTGTTGTCGCCTGCGGGATGGACAGCACGGGCCGCACACGTCCCAATCCACGCTTCCGATCACGCGAGGTGCCCATGACCGAAACCATCCATCACCGCATTTGCCCCCTGTGCGAGGCCTGTTGCGGCCTTGAAATCAAGACTGACGGTGACAAGGTCGTCAGCATCAGGGGCCACGAGGCCGATGTGCTGAGCCGGGGCTACATCTGCCCCAAAGCCGTGGCCCTGAAAGACCTGCACGAAGACCCCGACCGCCTGCGCACCCCGCGCATCAAGCGCAACGGCGTGCATGTGGAAGCCACGTGGGAAGAAGCCTTTGCCGAGATCGAGGCCCGCCTGCCGCCCCTCATCAGCGCACACGGCCGCCATGCCACCGCCGTGGCGGTGGGCAACCCGTCGGCCCACAAAATTGGCCTGCTGACCTACTTTGGCAAGCTGGCCCGGGCGCTGGGCACGCGCAACGTGTTTTCAGCATCCACGCTGGACCAGATGCCCAAGCAACTGGCCAGCGGGCTGATGTTTGGCCACTGGCTGTCGGTGGCCCTGCCCGACATCAGCCGCACCGAGTTGCTGGTGGTGATCGGCGCCAACCCGCTGGCCAGCAACGGCAGCATGTGGACCGTGCCCGACTTCAAGGGCAAGGCCAAGGCCTTGCAGGCACGCGGCGGCCAGCTCATCGTCATCGACCCCCGCCGCACCGAAACCGCCGCCATGGCGGACGCGCACCACTTCATCCGCCCCGGTGCCGACGTGTTTTTGCTGGCCGCCATGGTGCACACCCTGTTTGCCGACAACCTGGTGTCCCTGGGCCGCGCAGCCCCATGGGTGCAAGGCACCGACGAGGTACGCGCCGCCGTCGCGCCCTTCACACCCGAGGCCGTGGCCGAGCGCTGCGGCATGGCCGCCGTCACCATCCGCAACCTGGCCCACCAACTGGCGCGCACACCACGCGCCGCGGTGTATGCCCGCATTGGCACCTGCACCCAAACCTACGGCACCGCAGCGAGTTGGCTGGTCGATGTGCTGAACACACTCACCGGCCACCTGGACACCGAAGGCGGCATGCTGTTTGCCAAGTCGGCCGCGTTTGCCACCAACACGGCGGGCAAACCCGGCACCGGCAAAGGCGTGAGCACCGGCCGCCACCATGCCCGCGTGAGCGGCGCACCCGAGGTGTATGGCGAGCTGCCCATCACCTGCCTGGCAGAAGAAATCGATACCCCGGGCGAGGGCCAGGTGCGCGCACTCATCACCGTGGCCACCAACCCCGTGCTCTCCAGCCCGGACGGCCCCCGCCTGGCTGCCGCGCTGGACACGCTGGACTTCATGGTGAGCCTGGACATTTACCTGAACGAAACCACGCGCCATGCAGACGTCATCCTGCCCGGCCTTTCGCCACTGGAAGACCTGCACTACGACGTGGCCTTCCCCCAACTGTCTTGGCGCAACCATGCCCGCTACAGCCCACCGGTATTTGACGCGCCACCGGGCCAGCCTGAGGAATGGCAAACCCTGCTGAAGCTGGCGGCCATCGTCCGTGGCGAGGGCGCACAGGCTGACGCCAACGCCCTGGACGACACGCAGTTTGAAGAAGACGCGCAGCGCATGTTCGGCCCCCACGCCGCCGCCGTGGTGGCGGCCACACGCCACCTGCGCGGCCCGCAACGCGGGCTGGACGTGGCCTTGCGCACCGGCCCGTATGGCGACCAGTTTGGCCAGAAGCCCGACGGGCTGAACCTGGCCAAAGTGATGGCCGCCAACGCCACAGGCGGCATCGACCTGGGCGAGCTGCAACCCCGCATCCCCGAGATGCTGCGCACGCCCAGCGGCAAAGTGGAACTGGCCCCACCGCTGCTGCTGCAAGACCTGAAGCGCGCCGAACAGGCGCTGCAGCAACCTGCCCCTGACCTCGTCATCATCGGGCGGCGCGATGTGCGCACCAACAACAGTTGGATGCACAACCTGCCCACCCTGGCCAAAGGCCCGTTCCGCTGCACCGCCCTGGTTCACCCGCACGATGCCCAACGCTGCGGCGTGCAGGAGGGTGGCACGGTCACCCTGCGCAACGGCCACCGCAGCGTGCAAGCCCAGGTGCACATCAGCGCCGAGATGATGCCCGGCGTGGTGAGCCTGCCCCACGGCTGGGGCCACGACTTGCCAGGCACCCAACTGCGCGTGGCAGCCGAACGCCCCGGCGCCAACCTGAACGCACTGCTGGACGACCAACTGCGCGACCCGCTGTCAGGCAATGCGGTGCTCAGTGGCGTGGCGATTTCGATGGAGGCGTGAACAACGCGACTCACACCCTCGCCACAAGCGGAAAAGCGTCCGGTTGCCGAATGGATTGCACGGCAAGGTCGATGTCGAGGGCTGGCCAGTAGAGATGCTCGGGCGTAGGCCGCTCGAAATGGGTGATTTGCTCGACAGTCGCGGCCCTGAACCACGGAAATTTCTCGAAGGGAAGCAGAAGTTCTTCGTCACCCAGCAACAGCCAGAACCCGTGGCAAGGTTGGGCACCTTGTTCAATCGTAGTGCGTCCACATGCGCAGAACACGAACCGTCTTCTCTGTGGCAAAAACTTCGTACACCAGGCGATGCTGAATCGTGATGCGGCGAGAGTACGCGCCGGCGAGATCACCGACTAATTTTTCGTATGGTGGTGGGTTGCGAAATGGGTCGTCGGCAAGCACCGCGAGCAGTTCTTGCGCTTTTTGTTTGAGGCCACTCGCTGCAAGCTTCTTGGCGTCCTTCATTGCTTGCTTGGCATAAACAACCTCCCAACTCACCACTCAAGTGCCTTCGAACTCATGGCGAGGGGCTCGGCCATACCAGCTTTGATGGACTCGCGCATGCCAGGCACTGCCAACAGGTACAGAGTTTCTTGAATTGCACTCCAATCCTCTGCGGAGAGCAGCACGGCACTGTTGCGTTTTCCGGAAATGATGATGGGTTCATGCGACTCAACTGTTTGATCAATGAGCCGGTAGAGGTTTGCGCGCGCTTCGCTGGCAGAAAGTGTGTTCATTTCAAGCTCTTTGAAAGAAACCAGAATGGTACGCTATTACGTACGCCAGTCAAGCAAGTATGCCAGCGCTTCAAGATGCCCCGCGTTAAAGCTCGGAGGTGCGCAGCCGACTTGCCGACGCAGGGTCTCTTGAAGCGATAAGTTAGGCGTGGACGGCTTGAGCCACCAACTTGACGCCCAGCGCTGCGCAGACGCGGTTTACGGTGTCGAAGCGTGGTTGTGCATCCGGACGCAGCGCCTTGTATAAGGCTTCGCGCGTAATACCTGACGCCTTTGCAATTTCGCTCATGCCACGCGCACGAGCGATGTCACCCAAGGCGGCTGCCAGCAGTGCCGGGTCATTGGCAGTGAGAATGTCAGTGAGGTAGGCTGCAATAGCCTCTTCACTGTCAAGATAGGGAGCAGCGTCAAATTCGGGTAGTTCGGCAACTTTGAAGCGTTTGGTCATGGCTATTTCTCCAGTCAGTCCAGCAGGGCAGCCAATGTCTTGGCGCGCTTGATATCCCGCTTCTGGGTGCGCTTTGATCAGCCAGCGAGCAAGACAATCACCTGCGTACCGCGTTGCGTGAAATACACGCGCCAAACGGCACCCAAATGAATACGAAGTTCCGATACGCCTTCGCCAACCGACTCGACATCACCCATCAATCCCAACTCCAGACGCTTGAGACGGGCGATAACAACGCTACGGACAGTCATGTCAGGTACTGCTTCAAGCCAAGCTGAAAACTGAGGGAGAGGTTTCAGCGAGAACATGCGACGATCGTAATCGAACGATTACACGACGTCAAATAACCCTGGAGCGAAAAGTCGGTGCTGGGGGAAGGTGCCTAACGTCGTAGCTCAGGGGCGCGCCGCTTGCGGCGCGTCCCTTGGAGCGCAGTGTTATGCAAGGCGCTTAGCCAACCCATTGCCCGATATTGATAGTGAATTTGATTCTAGACACGCTCTCTTTCGATGCGCCGCCTCCACCACCAAGCTCAGCTTCGACAACGGACAGTTTGAGCTTTGCACCAGCCTTTCCCCCACCCGCCTTCTTGGTTGTGACAGCAACATCGAACTCGATGCCTGCGCCATTGTCGGCTTTGCTGCCAGGGCGAAGAAAAAAAGTTCGAGAAGCATTGGGGTCAGTCGCTTTTTCCCCAAGCCGGATGTTGTTCGCTTCGCGAATGCCGTTTGATATTTCAAGCAAGGTCTCAGTAATGAACTCTTGAAGTTCCATATGCGTTCCTTTGCACGAGGTTAGCCGTCACGCGACAGCCGACTTTTGAAAACTGACTCAATATCTCCTTATTTGTCGGTCACACACTTGTAAAGAATTTTTTGGTTGTAGTTGGCAAGGGAACCTCCGCTGTCAGCGGAAGTAGTTCGTGCGGTCCCCGATACATATGCGTAGTTTCCTGTTCCTGTAACGGTCGCATTGATACGGGTACGCGATTCACCGCCTCCCATATCAACTTGCCCAAGGTACTGCTTCTTAAGATCAACGATTACAGGACGTCCACCGTTCTTCTGCTTGCAGTCTTCTGCAATCAGTCGATCCGCTTCAGCTATTTGGTGAGGAAAGTTTGCCCTCCCTTGATAGCGGTACACGGTTCCAACTCCTTCGATTTCCAATGGAATAGAAGAAATGCTGGCGTGGGTACAACCGCCCAAAATAAAGACCCACAAAAATTTGGTGATGATGTTTTTCATTCTGTATGTACCTCCCTTGGTTGTTGAGTGTTGCCTAACGTGCTAGCTCAGGGACGCGCCGCTTGCGGCGCGTCCCGCTGGAGCGCCTCGTTAGGCTTGCTGCCATCCGCAATGTGTAGACGGATGATTTCTACAATCTCTTCATTGCCCCTATCACCAGCAATGTCGCTGGCGGTTTTATTGTCTTTATTTACATGGGCAATGTTTGCGTCGAATTTTAATAACGCTTGTGCCGCATCAGATTCATTTCTGCTGGCCGCAAACATCAATGCAGTCCATCCGCGTTCATCAGTTGCATTAATGTCAGCACCTGCGGCAACCAACTCGTTAATTTTGGTGACTTCGCCAAGCATTGCGGCCATCATCAAAGGAGTTGTGCCATCTGGGGCTGTTTCGTTTACAACAGTTTTGTACCGGTAGGTGTTGCGGACGCGCTTCGATTTGGACAAGTATGCCGTCCAAATGCTGGCCGCTATCACTGACGCAATGAATGCCCCAATAAATTGCGGATCACTAGCTTCTGTTTTTCCAAAAACCGCCAACGGAATAACTATGGCTAAGACGATTGATGCGATAGGCCCTGTAAGCCACAAGATGACTTTCGCTCGATTTACAACCGACCAATCACGACTGCTCACCAAGTCCCAGCCACCATACATGCTTATTGCTGCGACAACTGCAAAGGCCCACCAAGTGGTTCTTTTGAAGGTGATCCACTCAGCTAATGACCCGAGATTCGGATACTGTCTCTCTGCCATCATAAAGTCAGCATTTATTCTGCCCGCACCTAGCAGTGGGCCAAGAGCTAGCATTCCAATGACGAGCAACAGTAGCCAACCACCAACCCCGGATGGGCCTGACTTTATTTTTGGTTTGATCTGATTTGACGTTTCGGTGCTTTGCTCTGGAGTGCTTCTTTCTTGCTGCGGGAGATGAGCACTTATGGGCAAAGCAGTGCCACAACTTGCACAAAATTTGGCTCCAGGTACTGCTTGAGTGCCACACTGAGTACAGAACATTGGCGTCTCCTATGATGAAAGCCTAACGTAATGTAGACGAGCGTCTATCTTGGGAATCCCAAGCTAGACGACAAAATAAACTGGGCAGACGGGCCTGATCGCAACAGCGAAACACAGCGCAAAGCCGCTTGTGGTCTTGCTTTGATATGCATATACTGGATGCAAAAACAGTATTTGTAATGTCTGCCAAACCCGTCTCCTATATCCCCCAGTCAGCCCGCCTGCTGGATCAGTTGCGCGAGGTGCTGCGGTACAAACACTATAGCTTGCGCACCGAAGAGGCCTACTTGTATTGGGTGAAATTCTTCGTTCGTTGGCATGGGCGCAACGGGCAAGTGCAGCATCCGCGTGACATGGGTGCCGCAGAGGTTCAGTAATTTTTGGCCATGCTCACCACGCAGCGCAATGTGTCAGTGTCCACGCACAATCAGGCGCTCAGCGCCCTACTTTTCTTGTACCGTGAGGTTCTGGGAGTGAAGTTGCCGTGGCTCGATGATGTCCAGCGCCCCACCAGGCCAAGGCACATTCCATCGGTGCTGACTGTGACCGAAGTGGCGGCGTTACTTGGGGCAATGACCGGGGTTGAATTGTTGTTGGCCAAACTGTTGTATGGCACCGGAATGCGGCTTAACGAAGGGCTGCGCCTGCGGGTGAAAGACGTGGATTTTTGCCACTCATTTGCTGCAAGCGGGTACCGACATTCGCACGGTGCAAGAGTTGTTGGGGCACAGCGACGTGTCCACCACCATGATTTACACGCATGTGCTGAAGGTTGCCGCAGGCGGCACGGCCAGCCCGTTGGATTCATTGGCCTTTGGCGGTTGACTGGCGACTGATCGACGGTTTTGGGCCTTGTGCCTCAATGGCTTTTCTGGGTCGACAACCGACCTTCGAGGTTCCTCTTTCCCAAACCTCCTCACATCACAACACGCCTCGTTTTCCACAAGAGTCCCGGCTCTGGCAGCCAGACCAGCGAATTGGCGAGCAGCAAACTCCACCCCACCCCGCCCCTCAATCCTTGAACACCGGCACCCGTTTCTCCATGTTGGCGGTCATGGCTTCCATCAGGTCTTCGCTTTGCAGCATGGCGGCGTTCCAGGTGGCGATGTAGTTCAGGCTGTCGGCCACGCTGTGGTCGCGGGCGTGGTTCAGCATTTCCTTGGTGCCACGAATAGACAGGGGTGACTTGGCTGCAATGTCGGCGGCCAGCGCGTGCACGCCAGCGTACAGCGCGTCTCGGCTGTCAAACACGCGGTTGACCAGGCCAATGTCTTTCGCCTCGGCGGCGTCAAACCTTCGGCCGGTGTAGGCCAGCTCGCGGGTGATGCCCTGCCCCACCAGCTTGGGCAGGCGTTGCAGGGTGCCGACGTCGGCCACCATGCCGATGTCGATTTCCTTGATGGTGAAGAACGCGTCGCTGCTGCAGTAGCGCATGTCGGCGCAGGTGATCAGGTCAATGCCCCCGCCGATGCAGCCGCCGTGAATGGCGGCCAGCACGGGCTTGCGGCAGCGCTCCAGGCTGGTGAGGGTGTCTTGCAGGTCCAGGATGAGGCGGCGCAGCTTTTCGCGCATGCGGCCTTCGCAGTCGTCGGCAATCTCCTGGCCCAGGCCCATCATCATGTTCAGGTCAATGCCCGACGTGAAGTATTTGCCCTCGGCCTGCAGCACGGCCACGCGGGCTTCAGGCGTGGCGTCCACCCAATCGAACGCCTGGCGGATCTCGTGCCACATGGCCAGGTTCATGGCGTTGGCTTTGTCGGGCCGGTTCAGGCGCACGGTGGCAATGTGCTGGTCCAGGCTGACGCTCAGGGTTTCAAACGTAGGCATCCGGGTTAATCCTTCAAGGTTTTTTGGCATCCACCGCTTGGTGGGTGCCGCATGGTTGCTATGTAAAAAAGCTTTCCGCTCACTGTGGTTTGGCCGCCTTCATCATCGCGATGTAGGGGGCCAGGCGGGTGGCCATTTCATCGCCCAGGGCCTGCAGGCCGCTCATGGGGCGCACCATGACTTCAAAGTCAACAATCTTGCCGTCTTCGTCGAAGCGGATCTGGTCGATGCCTTTGAGCTCCTTGCCATTGACCTTGGCCGTGAACTCCAGGATGGCGCTCATGCCGTCTTCGCTGGTGTAGCTGCGGTGGTAAACAAAGTCTTCAAACACCTTCAGCACCGTGCCCAGAATGACATTCACCGCCTGCGCACCGGGGTACGGTGTGTGCGCCATGGGCGAGCGGAACACGGCCTTTTTGTGCAGGATGTCGGGCAGGTTGCTCAGGTCGCCTGCGGCCACCATGGCGTGCCAGGCCGCCAGGCTGGCTTGCACGGCGGGCGGTGCCTGGTGGGTGGCGCCGGGTGTGGCTTGCGCAGGGGCGGCAGCGGTGGGGTCCATGCGCAGGGCCAGTTCGGTGCCTTGCCAGATGGCGCGTTTGGCATCCAGCTCGGCAGCCTTGTCTGCCCCGCCAATCAGGTGCACGCGCACGCCCTGGGCTTCCAGCGCGGCCTGCAGTTCGCGGTTGGGGTCCTGGCCCGCGCAGACGATGACGTTGTCCACCGGCAGCGTCATGTCTTTGTCGCCCACGGTGATGTGCAGGCCTGCGTCGTCCACCTTGCGGTACTGCACGCCGGGGATCATCTCCACACCCTTGTTCTTCAGGCCGGTGCGGTGGATCCAGCCGGTGGTTTTGCCCAGGCCGTCGCCCACTTTGCTGGCCTTGCGCTGCAGCAGGTAGATTTTGCGGGGCACCTCGCCCAGATTGGCCGGTGCCAGGCCACCGCGGCTGGTGCCGGTGGTGTCCACCCCCCATTCGGCAAAGAAGCTGGCTTTGTCCAGGCTGGTGGAATGCCCGGCGTGCAACAGGTATTCGGACACATCGAACCCGATGCCACCCGCGCCGATCACCGCCACGGTTTTGCCAACCGGCTTTTTGTGGCGCAGCACGTCCAGGTAGCCCAGCACCTTGGGGTGGTGGATGCCTTCAATCTCAGGCAAACGCGGCGTGATACCGGTGGCCAGCACCACCTGCTTGAACCCGGCCTGTGCCAGCTCGTCAGCGCTGACGCGCTGGCCCAGTTTGACCGTCACGCCGGTCTGCTCCAGCCGACGGGCGAAGTAGCGCAGCGTTTCGTAAAACTCTTCCTTGCCGGGCACCTGCTTGGCCACGTTGAACTGGCCACCAATTTCGCTGGCTGCGTCGTACAGCGTCACGTCCATGCCGCGCTGGGCGGCCTCGGTGGCAAAAGCCAGGCCTGCGGGGCCAGCGCCCACCACGGCCACGCGCGCTTGTTTGGCCGCTTCAGGCATGGGCAGCGGCACCAGAATGGTTTCGTGGCAGGCACGGGGGTTGACCAGGCACGAGGTGATCTTGCCGCCAAAGGTGTGGTCCAGGCAGGCCTGGTTGCAGCCGATGCAGGTATTGATGTCTTGCGAACGCCCTTGCGCCGCCTTGGCCACAAACTCGGGGTCGGCCAGGAAGGGTCGGGCCATGCTGACCATGTCGGCCTGACCGCTGGCCAGCACCTCTTCGGCCACCTCGGGCGTGTTGATGCGGTTGGTGGCCACCAGCGGAATGCCCACTTTGCCTTTGAGCTGCTGCGTGACCCACGCAAACGCGGCGCGCGGCACCTTGGTGGCTATTGTTGGAATGCGCGCCTCGTGCCAGCCAATGCCGGTGTTCAGAATGGTGACGCCTGCGGCTTCGAGTGCCTGGGCCAGTTGCACCACCTCTTCCTTCGTGGAGCCGCCCTCCACCAGATCAAGCATGGACAGGCGGAAGATGATGATGAATTCGCGCCCCACCCGCTCACGCGTGCGGCGCACAATTTCGAGTGCAAAGCGGATGCGGTTGTCGTACGAGCCACCGTACTCGTCGTCGCGGTGGTTGGTTTGCGCGGCAATGAATTCGTTGATGAGGTAGCCCTCGGACCCCATGATTTCCACGCCGTCGTAGCCCGCGCTTTGCGCCAGTGCGGCGGCGTTGGCATAGTCCTCAACGGTCTGTTTCACCTCTTCGGTGGTCAGCGCATGGGGGCGGTAGGGGCTGATGGGGGCCTTCAGCGCGCTGGGGGCCACCAGGTCGGGGTGGTAAGCGTAGCGGCCAAAGTGCAGGATTTGCATGCAGATTTTGCCGCCCGCCTCGTGCACGGCCTGGGTCACCACCTTGTGCTTGTCGGCCTCGTGCTGGCTGGTCATGGCCGCGCCGCCGGGCATGGGCCGGGCGCGGTCGTTGGGGGCAATGCCACCGGTCACGATCAGGCCCACGCCCCCCCGTGCACGCTCGGCATAGAACGCGGCCATGCGCTCGAAGCCCTTGGGCGCTTCTTCCAGGCCCACGTGCATGGAGCCCATGAGCACGCGGTTTTTCAGCGTGGTGAAGCCCAGGTCAAGCGGGGCAAGCATGTGGGGAAATGGCGTGGCAACAGCGGACATGGCGGCTCCTTTTATGCAAAGTGTCTGGCGTGGGGTGCTGGCGCATGATGCAACCAGTTGCACAAAAGTGTACGACCGTTCGTTTTTTATTGCAACTGGTTGCATAGTGGGATTTACCCGGCTAGACTGCACCGCATGTCGCTGCCGCACGCTGTCCTCACGTCTTTGCTGGAAAAGTCCACCTCGGGCTACGACCTGGCGCGCCGGTTTGACAAGTCCATCGGCTACTTCTGGCACGCCACGCACCAGCAGATCTACCGCGAACTGGCGCGCATGGAGGCCGCGGGCTGGATCGAGGCCTATGTGCCGCCCGATGCCGGCAACACCCGCAAAAAGCACTACCGCGTGCTGCCGGCTGGCCGTGTGGAACTGGCGCGCTGGGCACAGGACAGCGCCGACCCCATGGATCTGCGCGACGCCTTCACCGTGAAGCTGCGTGCCGATGCCGTACTGGGCGAGGTGGACCTGGTGCCCGAGTTGCAGCGCCACCTGGCGCTGCATGAAGAACGCCTGGCGCAGTACCGGCGCTTCGAGGCGCGCGACTTCCCGCCCGGCAAACCCCTGACACGCGGCCAGGCCATCCAGCACATGATCCTGAAAAAAGGCATGCTGTACGAGCAGGGGGAAATTGCCTGGGGGCGGGAAATGGTGGCGCTGCTGTCCCAGCCCGCCTGATACCAGCCCGATACCTGCCTGGCCGCCCTTGGCCACCACCTGCCCACGTTTGGGCAGTCTGGCCAATCAGGCCGAGATGGGGGTCACACTGGCAGCCAGCGCCACCAGAACGGTTTGGCGGCTGGCTCGACGGCCCCGCGCTGGCGCAGCCGCTCCATCATGCCCCGGTGGCCATGCAACCTAGCGGCCTGCAGCGGCGTGAGGTTGTCCATTTCAGACATCAGGTTGGCATCGGCCCCGTTGTCCAGCAAACAGCACGCGACGTCGAGGTGCCCCTCGACCACACTGGCCACCAGCGGTGTGCGCAAGATTTCGGGGTGCTGGTAATTCGGGTTCACACCTTCTGCCAGGTGGTACTGCACCAGGGCCAGGTTACCGTCTTCCGCCGCCTGGTACAGGCTCTTCCAATCTCCAGCCGACATGGGCATCCTTTCCAACGCTGCTCAACCCAACTCAACACTTTGCCACGCACCATCCGCCGTGAAAAGCCGCATGATTTCACACGCCTGTGCGCAGGACCGTGAGGATTAACCCGCGTGCCAGCCCCTGGTTTGTCCACTACAGTGGTGTGCATACAGGCCATTCCTGCACAACACGCACACATCCGGCCCATGGACAACTCCACCGCCCCGGCTCTGGCTGCCAATTCTTCCGGCTCGGTCACCCTGAACACAGCCACCGTGCGGCGCTTCATCGGGCTGATTGCCTTGTTCGTTGCCGTGTTGTGGGTGTCGGGCCAACTGACAGGCCATGCATCCGACGCGGGCGGCCGTGCGGCGCTGAGCGCATTCGTCCTGACCGCCCTGGCCGCGGCATATGCCTATGCCCCCCGCAACCCAGGCCATGCCATGGGTGCGGTGGCCATTTTCATGTGGCTGACCACCGCTGCCAACATGTGGGTGTTTTCAGGTGTGTACGCCAGTGGCATGGTGTTTTTTACCCTGGTCATCTCCATGACGGGCTGGGTACTGGGCAAGCGATGGTTGATCCGGATGGTGGCCGCCAGCGCCCTGTGGATAGCCTGGATGGCCGTGGCACAGGTTCAAGGGTGGCACCAGCCAGCGCCCCTGCCCCCGCCCTTGCATGCCGCCGCCAACTGGATCGGGTCGCTGGTGGCCATCGGATTTTTCATCGCGGAAGGTCGGCGTGTGCTGTGGGGCTTGGGCGACCAGGCCCGCAGACTGGCCAGCCAGCTGCAGCAGCAACTGGACACGACGCAGATCCAGCATGACGAACTGCACGGACTGATGGAGTCGATGCCCGCCGCCGTGGCCGCCTTCGACGCCAACTGGCGCCTGCTGCGCTGCAACCGGCGCTACAAGGAGTTTTTTGCCCCGCAAGCGGGTGACCTGACGGGCAAACGCTTCAAGGACTTTGCGGCGCCCGAGCTGGCTGCACAGGTGGGTGGCATCAGGGACGCCCTGCAGCGAGGCGACACGCACGTATCACGCATGCACTACCGGCCCGCACCCGATGCCCCGGTGCGCTGGCTGGAGTTGCAGTCGGTGCCGCAGATGCGCCATGGCAAGCTGGTGCAAAGCGTGGTGACGACCGTGGACATCACCCACACTGTGCAAGCCGAAGAGCAACTGGCCATGCGCAACCGGGCGCTGCATGCGCAGGTGACCACGCAGACGCAAGCGCTCGATGCCACCCAACGCGAGTTGCAGCTCACGCAGGAGACCTTGCTCAATGCCGAGGCCAAAGCCGCCATCGCCACGCTGGTGGCCAGCGTCTCGCACGAACTGAACACCCCCATCGGCAACAGCGCGCTGGTGGCCTCGGCCCTGGCCAGCTCGGCCCGGGCGCTGCGCGAGGATGTGGTGCAGGGCACGCTGCGGCGCTCGACGCTGGAAGCCCAGACGGCTTCGATGCTGGACGCCGTGGCCCTGCTGGAGCGCAACCTGCAGCGTGTGCAGGTGCTGATGGGCCAGTTCAAACAGGTGTCGGCCGACCAGGCCAGCGAGGTGCGGCGCAGGTTCGACCTGGCGGGGGTGGTGAAAGACACAGTGGATGCGATGCGCCCCTCGCTTCGCACCCAGCCACATGCCGTGGTGTTGCACCTGCAGCCGGGCCTGGTGATGAACAGCTACCCCGGCGCTGTCGGGCAGATCGTCATCAACCTCATCAACAACGCCTACCTGCACGCGTTTGTGCCGGACACCATCGGCACGGTGGATGTGACCACACGGGGGGTGGAGGGGAGCGTCGTGATCGAGGTGCGCGACAACGGCGCAGGCATGAGCGATGAGGTGCGCGAACGCCTGTTCGAGCCGTTCTTCAGCACCCGCATCGGATCGGGCGGCACGGGCCTGGGGCTGAGCATCGTGCAGCACCTGGCCGTCAAGACCCTGAATGGCAGCATCCGAGTGAGTTCATCCCCCGGCATGGGCACCACCTTTGAAGTGACACTGCCCCTGGAAGCCGACGAACCCGCACCAGCCAGCGCGGCAAGCAGCGGCAGCGGCAGCGGCAGCGGCAGCGGCCAGCATGAAGGAAAAATCGGCCCCAGCGCTTGATCAGCAAGGCATCATTGCTATATTTTTATTTAAATAGCAAACATATCAACACTCACAAGCGCTGGAGCCATTTTTTGCCGCAGAAAATGACCCATCTCCCCGCCCATCTCCCCGCCCGCATCACCGCCCGCATCACCGCCCGCCTTGCCACCAGACGGCTGCTGGCCGGCCTGATGCTCAGTGGCCTGTGCAGCGGCATGGCCACCGCTGGGCCTGAGGACGCATGCTCGTACAGCGCCCAATTGCAAGGCGTGACCTGCGTGGTGCTGTCAGCCGGGCAGGTTGTGCACGAGCGCTACCGCCACCCCGCCGACGCGACCACCACTTGGCGGTTGGCGTCGGGTACCAAGTCGTTTTCCGGCATTGCCGCTGCGGCGGCGGTGCAAGACCAACTGCTGAACCTGGACGACAAGGTGTCCGACACCCTCACCGAATGGCGTGGGGACAGCCGCCGCACCATCACCATCCGCCAGTTGCTGAACCTCACCAGCGGGCTCGACACCCCGGCACCCGGCGCAGGCCGTCGCCCCTCACCCGCCGAAGCCGTGGGCACCCCGTTGGCCCACCCGCCGGGCACCCGGTTTGCATACGGACAGGTGCCGTTTCAGGTGTTTGCCGAACTGATGGCGCGCAAACTGCGCGGCGAACGGTACGACGCCTACCTGAACCGCCGGGTGCTGCAGCCCCTGGGCATCCGCCTGACCTTCCCACGCGGGTTGCCTGGCAGCCCCGCCGAGCCCGACTGGGGCGGTGGCGGCGCGATGACGGCCCGCGACTGGGCGCAGTTTGGCGACTGGGTGCGAAGCGGCGGCGTCTGGCAAGGCCACTTGCTGGTCGATGCCCATGCGTTGGCAGAGAACTTCCGGGGGTCCGAGGTGCACCCCGGCTACGGCCTGACCTGGTGGCTGCACCCCCCCGGCCACGCCGCCACACCGCCTGACAGGGTCTCCCGCCTGGCCACCGACCTGTATCAGCCAGCCACCGGCGCACTGGCTGGGGTACGGGTGTGGATGGCGGCCGGCCTGGGCAAGCAGCGCCTGTACATCCTGCCAGACCACGGTCTGGTGGCCGTGCGTCAGACCGACCGGCTGTGGGATGGCGAGCAATCGGGCTACAGCGACGCGGTGTTCCTGCAGCGGCTGCTCCAGTGACGGGCACAATGGCACGACCGCCAACCAACCGGTTGGGCCACACTGCAAGGAGCGCGACACATGGGCTGGTTTTCCAAAAGCACCGACGGTTTTTTCCTGTCCACCACCACGCCACCGGGCGTTTCCATCGACCAGTACGTGGGCGTGGTCAATGGCGAAGCCATCATCGGTGCCAACATCTTCCGCGACATGTTCTCATCGGTGCGTGACGTGGTGGGTGGCCGCGCAGGCGGCTACGAACGCGCCCTGGCCGGCGCGCGCGATGCAGCGATGGAGGACATGATCGACGCAGCCAAAGAGCTGGGCGCCAACGGAGTGATCGGCATCGACTTCGACTACGAGGTGCTGGGCGAAACCAACGGCATGATGATGGTGGCCGTGAGCGGCACCGCCATCAGACGTTGATGGCCAGACCTGGATGCCAACCGGTGGTACGTCGCCAGACACGCGGCGACATGCCCCAGTCCCTTCACCTGCGATTTCAATTTCTGCGCCAGTGCGTCATTGCCCGCTTCTGCCGAAATTGATGACGTTGAAACCGACGTGGGTGTGATGGTCTGCACGGGCTGAACAATGTTTCAACCCCTGTGTCAGCAGACACACAGGGACGGTAGTGGACAATATAGGGTTTGCCAGCAGGTGCAGGTGGGCTGGCAAACGGTACGTTCGTTCACCTGTGCGTTCAACCTTGCTGGTCTATGTCAGTTGCTCACAACACCCAGATTTCTGTCGAAAAAATCGGCGGTACGTCCATGTCAGCCTTCGGCGATGTGCTGCGCCACATCATGCTGCACGACAAGTCGCGCATCAATGGCCGCATTTACGTCGTGTCCGCCTACTCGGGTGTGACCAACCAGTTGCTGGAGCACAAAAAAACCGGTGAACGCGGCATCTACGCCCTGTTTGCCGAAGGCAAGGGCTACCAGGATGCACTGGTGGCGCTGGCCACGAGCCTCAAACAACTGAATGCCGGTTTTGCCGACCTGGGACTGCCACTGGCCGTAGCCGATGCCTTCATCGACCACCGCATTGCCCAGGCCCGCGAGTACTTGGGAGCCATGCAGCATGTGCTGGCCAGCGGCTACCTCAACCGCAAAGACGTGCTGCTGGCCGCCCGCGAAGTGCTGGCCTCCATCGGCGAATCGCACAGCGCCTTCAACTCGGTCGAGATCCTGAAGGCCAACGGCGTGAACGCCGTGCTGATGGACCTGGCTGGTTTTGACGACAACGAGGCCTGGACCATCGACGAGCGCATTGCCCAGAGCTTCAAAGGTCTGGAGCTGAGTGACAAAGTGGTGGTGGCCACCGGCTACACCAAGGGCACCGAAGGCATCATGCGCGAATTCGACCGCGGCTACTCTGAAGTGACCTTCAGCAAAATTGCTGTGGAAGTGCGCCCCGCCGAGGCCGTGATCCACAAGGAATTTCACCTATCCTCCGCCGACCCCAACCTGGTGGGCCTGGAAAACGCCGTGATCGTGGGTGCCACCAACTACGACGTGGCCGACCAGCTGGCCGACGTGGGCATGGAAGCCATCCACCCCAAGGCCGCCAAGCCGATGGAACTGGCCGCCATCCCGATTCGCCTGAAAAACACATTCGAGCCTGACCACCCCGGCACGCTGATCACCAAAGACTTTGTGGGCGAGCGCGCACGTGTGGAAATGGTGACCGGGACCGACAAGGTCACCCTGGTCGAAATCCATGACCCGAGCATGGTCGGCACCGTGGGCTTCGATGCAGACCTGATGACCGTGTTCACGCAACACGACATCAGCTACATCCTCAAGGCCACCAACGCCAACTCCATCGCCCATCTGGTGTGGGACAACCAGATCACCCCCGAACTGGTGGCCGAGCTGGAAGAGCGCTACCAGATCGTCACCATCAAGCCCAGCGCCATCGTGTGCGCCATCGGCTCGAACATCGGCATCCCCGGCGTGTTGGCCAAGGCCGCGCATGCGCTGGCCGATGCCGGTGTGAACGTCAACTGCGTGTCACAGACCTTGCGCCAGGTGAACATGCAGTTCGTGATCGAGCGCGAAGACTACAAAACCGCCATCAAGGCTTTGAACCTGGCGCTGTGCGTCAACTCCGGTACGCCGGTGCCCAAGGCCTGACCAGCCAGGCAGGCCTGAACCTTCAGACAGAAGGTTCGGGCAAGCTGTCCCATTTCTGCAAGCCCGCTCGTGCGGGCTTTTCTTTGCAATCCGCCCACGTGCCCCTACCCACAGGGCAAGGTCCGACCCGGTCGTTCCATTGAAGGTTCTGCTGAAGATCCACGCGACCTCGCTAAACTCACGCCTTCCCGCCGAAGGGCGCGACAACCGACCGTCAATATGAACAACCTGCCATCCCTGAACCACATCCCCCAAGTCAACCTGTTTCGCCCAGGCGACGTTTTTGTGCTGTTCGGCGAATTGTTCGGACGTGGCTATGCCACCGGCCTGATCCACGAGGCGCGGCAAGCAGGCATGACCATCGTTGGCATCACCGTCGGCCGCCGCGAAAAGGACAACACGCTGCGCGCCCTCAACGAAGAAGAACTGGCCGCAGCAGAAACCAACCTGGGCGGCAAAATCATCAATCTGCCGCTGATGGCCGGTTTCGACATGGATGCGCCCGCCGGCGAGCCCACCCCCACCGAACTGCTGGGCAGCATGACCCTGTCCAACTGGACTGAAAGCAAACTGGACTGGGCGCAGGTGGAACGCTGCCGCACGGTCGGCACCCAACGGTTCCGTGACACCGTGGCAGCCGCCATGGCCCAGCTGGACGCCCTCATCCCCGACGGCAGCAACGTGCTGTTTGCCCACACCATGGCCGGCGGCATTCCCAAAGCCAAAGTGTTTCTGGCCATTGCCAACCGGGTCTACAAGGGCCGTGGCGACCGTCACATGTCGTCACAGACCCTGCTGGACAGCGACCTGGGCAAACTCATTTTGCAGAACTTCGACGAGGTGTCGGCCAACACATTTGGCCACCTGATCGAAGGCAGCGGCGCCATCCGTGCACGCGTCGAAGCGTCAGGTGGCCAGGTTCGCTACTCTGCTTACGGCTATCACGGCACTGAAATCCTGGTCAACGGTGAGTACGTGTGGCAAACCTACACCAACTACACCCAGGGCTACGCCAAGATGCGGCTGGAGCAGATCGCACGCGATGCGTGGGCCAAGGGCATCAAGGCAACGGTGTTCAACTGTCCGGAAATCCGCACCAACTCTTCCGATGTGTTCGCGGGCGTGGAGTTGCCCCTGTTTGCCTTGCTCAATGCCCTGAAGAAAGAAAGCGGCGGCGCCTGGGCGGACAGCCAGTGGCAGGCCTGCCAGGCCTTGCTGAACGATGGCGTGTCATTGGAAGGAACGCTTCAGGTCATCGAAAACTTCCACCAGAGCGACACGATGCGCGTGTTCCGCAATTTCGAGGCTTGGCCGATGCCCAACGCCGCCGATCAGGCTGACATGACGATCGGCACCTCGGACGACATCGTTCGTCAGCACAAGGATTCCAAAGCGCTGATCACAGACCTGCTGAGCACACTAGTGGTCGAATCTACCGGACACCTGATGTTCCACGGCGTGGCCGAACCGCAAGGCCCCGTGCTCTGGCTGAACCACGATGTGATTGCCCGGCAATTGAACCAGGCCCACGCCTGAAAGCGACCGAGCACCTTGGGTCAGCAGCGGCTGAAGTATTCGCGCCGCTCGAAGTCACGCACGTCAGCGGCCTCGGCGTGCCGCCTGATCTCTGACTGTTTGATGCGTGTGTACAACGCCATACCGCCAGCGCCGAGACCCTGCTGCATGACAGCGTCTGCAACCAGGGCATCCAGGGCCGCAGGCAAGTTGTTCGGCAGTGCGTTGCTGCGTGCGACACCGTTATCGACGGCCTCGGCGGCCTCGGCATAGGGCGATGCAGCCGCCAGGGGTGGCACGAGGCCACGGTTCAGGCCATCCAGCCCAGCCCACACCTGCGAAGCCATGTACAGATAAGGGTTGGCCGCAGGTTCGCCCAACCGGTTTTCAATGCGGGTGGCTGCATCGCCCACTGCCCCGATCACCCTCAGCATGGCGCCCCGGTTGTCCCGCCCCCAAACCGCTGCGTGGGGTGCCAGCGCATTCGGGGCCAAACGTGCATAGCCGTTCACCGTGGTGGTGCACAAGGCAGCCATGCCCTGCGCGTGCGCCAGCAACCCCGCCAACCATGCAGCACCGGTGTCGGACAGGGTTGACCGCGCATCGCCCACCGATGTGTCGGGCGCAGCCTGCTGCCGCATGAATTCATTCTGACCCGTGGCCAGAGAAACCACTGACTGGTGCAAATGCCAGCCACTGGACATGATGTGGTCAAACGACGGCCTGCACATGAAGGTGGCGTGATACCCGGCACGCCTCAACGCCTGGCGCACACCGTTGCGGAACCGCACCATGTTGTCAGCCGCGCTGAGCGCATCGGTTGCACCGAACACGGCTTCCACCTGGCTCGGCCCAAGCTCCACTTCCAAAGAGGTGAGTGGCAAGCCCAACCCTTCGGCTGTGCGTTGCACGATGCGCAGCGGCTCTTCAGACAGATCCAGACAGCCATCGGAAAGCATGTTGTAGCCAGGGTGTATAAGGCTGACTTCGGGTGGCAAACCCGGCCATGCCGCTTGCTCAGCATCCAGATCCGGGCCCTGCCAGCCGCCCTTGATGCGATAGATGTGAAACTCCACCTCCAACCCGCACACCATACCCAGACCCCGATCCGCCAATCGGCCCAACGCACGTTGCAGGAGGAAGCGGCTGTCGAGTTCCACGGGTGTGCCATCCTGGTACCACGGTTGGCAAAACACCCAAGCGGTGCCGGGTGCCCACGGCAGCGTGCGAAAGGTATGGGGGTCTGGCAGCAGCATCAAATTGGGTGCGCCTGCAAAACGCGGCAGTTGCGTCATGCTGTTGGGGTCAAACACCTTGTAGACGGTGCGGTCCGAGGTGTCTTTCAGCATCAACGTGCCCACCATGCCCACGCCATCCAGCATGGCTTTGGTCGCCGCGGCAGCCGTCAAGGCTTTGCCGCGCAAAGCGCCGTGCGCATCGCACCAGACAAAACGCACCAGATCAATGCCGTTGTCCCGGATACGCTGCACGGTCTGCTGAACGGCTTGCTCGCGCGCCGCATCGTGCACTCCACAGCGGGCGGCGAAGGGTGTGCTAACCACACCCGTCATGGGGCCGGTGCCTCGGGCGCGGCCACATCGGTCGCACCGGGCCAGGGTGCTGCCTGCCGTTTGGCAACCACCGCCTGCCGCCACCAGGCTTGCCAACTGTCAGCAGGTGCCAGGCCGTCAACGGTGTCCGGCCCGAAGCGACACGACGCCAATGGCGCAAAGCCCAGACCTGGCGCCGGCTCGCCTGCCGCCACGGCATCGATGGCCTGGCGCAACATGCGGCGGTTGGCCATGATGACCTTGTCTGTGCTGCCCAGGTGCTCGCGGGTGCGGTCCTGAATGGCCCCCATGCTCTCGCAAGCCCACTGATCATGGACATTGATGTCGCTCTCACCCATACCCAGATAAGTGCGGGTTTGCTGTTCTTCAGGGTCAAATCCCCAGTCGTTGTGCTGCCCGGACTTGGGGATGTAGTCAGGCAAGGTGACGGCCTCCAACCGTTGGTTCCGCATGGTGCACTTGTCGACCGGCTCGGCAAAACTGGTGAAAAACGCAAACCAGTAATTGGACGTGTCATCCACCGGCACATGCATTTGCGTGATGGTCATGGTTTCAGACAGCGGTATGACAAACGTCTGGGGGAACACCGCGTTGGTGACACGGACGTGCGTCACGGCATCGTTGATACGCCGCAGGGCTGTCAGTTGCAAACCGTAAGGCGTTTGAACAAATGAAATGTCCGGCTGACAGAACTCCCGCATGACCTTGGTCATGGGCAACCGCTGCCCCGCCAACTCGCCCAGGCTCGCCCCCCTGAATTGGCGGCCATAGCTATCCTCCAAACCTTCGTCATGAAAAAAACGGTGCAGGAACGAAGCATGCGCAGGGTCAATCCCGACCTCGAACGCCTGCAGCCAGTTGCAGCGCCACAAACCTTTGAACACAAACGTGTGGGTGTCTGGAGCAGTCAGGCAATCCAGCGCCGGCAAGGGCGGCGGCACCGCGCCCTCGGGGCCCAGCCATGCCCACAATGCACCTGCCCTTTCCTGCAAGGGATAACTTCGCTGGCGAATCTGCGTGCACAAGGTGCTGCCCGTCGGCTCGGCAGGTGTCTCGGTGCACTGGCCTGTGGCATCGAACTTCCAGCCATGAAAGGGACACCGCAATCCGTCTCCCTCGTTGCGTCCGAACGCCAAATCGGCACCCCGGTGAGGGCAATCCCTGTCCAGCAGACCGAAGGTGCCATCTGCATTGCGAAACAGCACCAGGTTCTGCCCCAGCACCCGCACCGGTTTGACCGGCCTGATGCCCATGCGGGGGTCCAATGCGGGGTCGAACTCGTCGAGCAATGCCACCGGTTGCCAGTATTGCCGCAACAACTGCCCACACGGCGTGCCCGGGCCGGTACGGGTGATTCGCTCATTCAAGTCAGCCTTCATCGTTTGCATCCCATAAAGCAAAAACGGTATACCGAATTTGAAGTTCAGTGTACATTCCCAATCATGAGCTTGCAAGACACCGTCCTGATGCAACTGCGCGATCTGATCCTGCGCGGCACGTTTGAACCCGGCCAACGCCTGGCCGAACAGCAGTTGGCTGAGCGGCTGGGCGCATCGCGCACGCCCGTCCGGTCTGCCTTGGTGACCCTTGAACAGGAGGGCCTGATCGAGTCAAACGACACGGGTGGCTACATCACCCGCCCGTTCACCGCACAGGAAGTGCATGACGCGATTGCTGTGCGTGGACACCTGGAGGGCATGGCAGCCCGACTGGTGGCTGAACACGGCGTGTCCAGGCAACTGCAAGGTGACTTGCAGGCCTGCCTCGACGAAGGTGACCGACTGCTGGCCAGCCAAACGCTCACACTGGACAGCTATGCCGCCTACGCCAACATGAATGACCGCTTTCATGCGCTGATACTGGCAGCCAGCGGCAACCGAGCCCTTCAACGCGCGGTGACGCTGAACAACCGTTTGCCCTTTGCGCCCGCGTCAGCCATGCTGCCCATGCAGGGCACCGTGACACTGGACCGAGACTGGATGCTGTTCGCCCACCGCCAGCACCATCAACTGGTCGCAGCGATGAAACGCGGTGAAGGCGCACGGGCGCAGGCTTTGGCAACCGAACACACCGAGGTCGCACAGGAAAACATGCGCCTTGCACTGGAAAAACGCACCGAATCCGAACAGGTGCTGCCCGGTATACGGCTTGTGGTGGGTTAGAATGCGCGACTCGATCGATTGACAGGAAGTGTGGCAGAGTGGTCGATTGCACCGGTCTTGAAAACCGGCGGCTCGCAAGGGTCCGTGAGTTCGAATCTCACCGCTTCCGCCAGATGAAACGCACAGCGCCCCATGGGCGCTTTGTTGTTTCTGGTTGCTGCAAACTGCAAACACACGCCGGGTCAACTCCACAGATCCAGCGGGGGCTCATGCACCACTGCCTTGAGCACATCTTTGCGCGACACAAAACCCACCAGATTTTCCTGTGCATCCAATACGGGTAGGCCGGGCAAATCCGCCAACAGCAGCACTTGTGCCAGTCGGCGCAGATCGGTGTCAGGGTAAACGGCAGGCACTGGCGTGGTCATGATGCTGGCCAAGGGCTTGCCCAGCCAGGTCCGCCAAGCCAGCGTACCCTGATCCGGCGATGGCAGTTGATCCAAGCGGAGCAACTCTGCGCGACTGAACAAACCCACCAGGCCACCCGCCAGGCCGACCACTGGTGCCTGCCCCACGCCCGCATCGGACAACACCTGCCAACCTTGCTGGATGGTCTGATCGTTGCCCACCACGATCACGCGCGCACTCATCACATCGCCCACGGTGCGCAGAGCATGTCGCGCAGGCGTGGCTGGGCTTTGCACTCGCGCATAAGCGCCAGCAGCCTGCGCTGGTTGCCGATTTTTGGGTGACGGCGGTGCAGGCGCGTGTGAAGGCGGTTGCTGAGGCCAGTGGGTGTAGTGCTGCCTGCGTTCGGCGTCGTTGAGATGTTCGAGAAACGCATCGGTACGTCGAGCAGCGGACGAAGGCAGGACCCCTTGAACGCGCACCAAATCTTCCATCGGCCCTTTGAACAGCGTACCCGTGGTGCCCAATATCGAGAACATGACAGCCTCCCGGTTGATACTCAACCGCAACGCCGCCTATATTGCTGCGCCGCAGCGGTACCGTCAAGGCAGAAAAATGGCTTGCAGATCACTCAAAAAATCAAAACCACGGTCTGTCGGCCACACCCGCAAAGCATCTCGGGCCAGCAAACCCTGGCGCTCTGCTTGCTGAAGAGCCGCCTCGAAAGCACTGTGCGGCAAGCCAGTACGCTCGGTCAGATGGGCCACCTCCACACCATTCTTCAGCCGAAGCGCGTTCAGCATGAACTCGAAGGGCAAGTCCGCACGAGCGACCTCCTGGTGCTGCACCACTGCACAGCCTTGGTGGACACTGGCCATGTACAAACCAGGCTCACGGGCCCTGACCTGCCGAACTACCCTGTGGGCAAAGCTGAGTTTGCTGTGTGCCCCGGCACCGATACCCAAATAGTCACCAAACTGCCAGTAGTTCAGGTTGTGCCAGCAACCATGCCCCGGCTTGGCGTAAGCAGATACTTCGTAACGGGCCATGCCGGCTGACTGGGTGGCGTGTGTGATGGCATCCAGCATGGCATAGGCATCGTCATCCGCAGGCACATCGGGCGGATGCTTGGCAAACAGGGTATTGGGCTCGATCGTGAGGTGGTAAACGGACAGGTGAGGCGGCGAAAAAGCCAAAGCGGCAGCCACATCTGCCTCGCACTGTGCCAAGGTCTGGCCAGGCAAGGCGTACATCAGGTCCACATTGAACGTATCAAACGTTTGAGCCGCCTCTTCCAGCGCAGCCATGGCCTGGGCACGGTCGTGCACACGGCCCAGCGCCACCAAATGCTCATCCGAAAAACTCTGCACACCAACCGACAGGCGGGTAACGCCTGCCGACCGGAACGCTCGGAAGCGGTTGCGCTCGAAGGTGCCCGGGTTGGCTTCCAGCGTCACTTCGGCGTCTGCATCCAACCGCAACCGTGCGCGGACACCTGACAGCAGCGCATCGACCGCCTGTGGTGAAAACAGGCTGGGCGTTCCCCCTCCGATGAAGATGCTGTGCACGGGCCGCCCCCAAATCAGTGGCAACGCCGCTTCAAGGTCAGCCATCAGCGCGGCCAAATACGCCTGCTCGGGCAATTCAGCTGAGTTCCCGGCGCGCCATTCGTGCGAGTTGAAGTCGCAATACGGGCACTTCTTGAGACACCAAGGGAGGTGGATGTACAGCGACAAAGGCGGCAAGAATGGCAACCTCAGGGTCCCCGGACGCATGAGGTGCCGCACATCGAATGCCGTTTCGGCACCTACGGTTTCAGGCACAGAACGTGGCTGCAAAATGGCCATCAATGGCCCTCACTCAACCACTGTGTGCGCATCAGCTCGGCCATTTGTGCGCTGGCTTTGCCTCGGTGGCTGTTGGCATTCTTGATGTCGGTGGGCAATTGGGCAAACGTCTGCCCGAATGCTGGCAGAAACATGACCGGATCAAAACCGAACCCGTTGGTACCGACAGGCTCTTCGGTGATCAGCCCCTGCACCCGGCCAACGGCCACCAATGGCTCCGGGTCGTCAGGGTGGCGAACGGCCACGAGCGTGCTGACCATCGCGGCCCGCCTGTCGGCGACGCCCTGCATCTGTTCCAGCAAGGCTTTGACATTGTTGGCATCGCTCTTGGGGTATCCGAATCGCGTGGCGTAGTAAGCAGTCTGAACACCTGGCTGCCCACCGAACGCATGGACACACAAGCCTGCATCATCGGCCAGCGCAGGCAAACCCGTTGCAGCTGAAGCGTGGCGTGCCTTGGCCAAGGCGTTTTCAATGAACGTGTGAAAGGGTTCGTCGGCTTCGCTCACACCCAGCTCGCCCTGGGTCACCAGCGCAATGCCCAGCGGCGAAAACAGTTGCTGAAGTTCTGCGAGCTTTCCGCGGTTGTTGGAAGCGAGAACCAACTTAAAATTCATAATAAAAAAGCATTCTATCGCTTGTATTAGTTGACTATATAGCTATACAAATTAAGCCAACGCCTGCCGCTGAAGCTCAACCAACTCGCCAATCCCTATTTCAGCCAAATCCAGCAAGCGGCCCATCTCCGTACGCGTGAAGGCAGCGCCCTCTGCCGTACCCTGCACTTCGACAAAATGGCCCTTGTCGGTCATGACCACGTTCATGTCGGTGTCACAGGCCGAGTCTTCTTCATACGCCAGATCTAACAACGGCACCCCCTGAACGATACCCACCGATACCGCCGCCACGGCCCCCGTGACAGGGCTTTGCCGCAACAGGCCCTTGGCCATCAAACCGGACACTGCATCCTGTGCCGCGACATATGCACCCGTGATGGCCGCAGTGCGGGTGCCACCGTCGGCCTGAATGACGTCGCAATCCAAGGCAATGGTGCGTTCGCCCAGCAATCTGAGATCAAAGACTGCGCGTAACGACCGCCCGATCAGACGTTGAATCTCCTGGGTACGCCCGCTTTGTTTGCCTCTGGCGGCCTCGCGGTCGTTGCGGGTGTGCGTGGCACGGGGCAACATGCCATATTCCGCCGTGACCCACCCTTCACCCGATCCACGTTTGTGCGGGGGCACTTTTTCTTCAACTGAAGCCGTGCACAGCACCTTGGTGTTGCCAAACTCAATCAGCACCGATCCTTCGGCGTGCATGGTGTAGTGCCGGGTGATGCGCACAGGGCGAAGCTGATCGGCCGCACGGTTGGCAGCCCGGTTGAACGCTGACATGGCAGTCTTTCCTTGAAAGTTGCCCCAAGAGTGGGGTGAAAAGCGTGTCAGGCCTTGCGCGCAGCTGTGCGGCGAATGGCCTCGTTGATCTCGGCAATGTTGCGCTCGATGTCTTCGTCGTCCAAGTCCACCTGGCTTTGCTCGATACCTGACGCCTGAATGGTGGACTCGAACATCCCATCGGTGACGGAGTCGGTTGAAATACCGCCTGTGTCGGGAAACACGTCGGGCGTTTCCCACTCCACTGCCAGGACCGTTACGTTGTCACTGGCATCGCCCGTCTTGCGAAGCGCCCGCTCAGCCAGCTCCGGCACGGCCAAGCTGACCGGATTGGCGGACAGTACGTTGACAATTTCGTGATCGGGCAGCGCACTCCACAAACCGTCCGAGCACAGCAAAATCTTGTCGCCCTGCTGCAACGGCACGGGCGCAGACAGGTCATAAATGGGCCGCTGCGGGGACCCCAGACAGGTAAACAGCACATTGCGGTTGATGGACTCATCAAAGTTGCCAACGGCCGTCTGCTGCTCGCTGTAAGAGTGATCACGGGTGCGGGTCACCAACTGGCCGTCCCGCACCAGATACAAACGCGAATCGCCGCAGTGCACCCAATGTACGCACCCCCGCTCCAACAGCGCAACGACCACGGTGGTGCGCGGGGTGTCCAACATGCCCTTCTCGGAGGCATATCGGATGATCTGATGATGCGCAGACAACACGGCACTCGACAGAAACTCGGGTGCTGCACCCACTGTGGGCCTTGCCGCCTTCTGGAAATAGGCTGACACGGTTTGCAGCGCCAACTGAGCAGCCACTTCACCGTCGGGATGCCCGCCCATGCCATCGGCCACCACAAACAAACCCGACTCTCGGGTGTAGCAGTAGCCCATGCGATCTTCATTCTTGCTGCGTCCGCCCCTGCGACTGACCTGGAAAACAGAGAACTTCATTTTGCAGGCGCCTTTCGAGGCGCGACCTTGTCTTTCGCAGACTTGCCCTCGGAACCCAGCAGGTTGTCGAACTGCAAGCGCATGCGCTCAGCCATCGACAGCTTGGTGTAACTGCGCTCTGTTTCGCGGCTCAACTCTTTTTGCAACGCGAACACCGATTGCGGCCGTGCCAAAGAATCCAAGGCCATGCACCATTCCACCACCTCGATCAGGTTGTCGGAATAGACACCACGCAACCGCGAAAGCGCCAGCGAAAGGCGGTCCTTGTCTTGTCGTTGAGGCGCGTCGTTGGGTGGATAGCCCTGCATGCAAGCGTAAATGCAAGCACCGATGGCATAAATGTCTGTCCAAGGGCCCATGGATGCGTCGCGCCGATACATCTCAGGCGCCGCAAACCCCGGTGTGTACATGGGCCTGATGAAGCTGCCCTCTTTGCTCAGCACCTCGCGCGCCGCACCGAAATCGATCAACACAGATTTGTTGTCGTCGGTCACAAAAATGTTGGCAGGCTTGATGTCGAGGTGCAACATCTTGTGCTGATGAACGATGCGCAAACCCCGCAACACCTCATCAAACAGCGAGCGGATGGTGGACTCGCGAAAGACTTTTTGCTTTTTCAGGTCGCGGGCGGTGATGATGAAATCCTGAAGTGACGCGCCCTCCAGGTAATTCATCACCATGTAGACGGTGTCGTTTTCCCGGAAAAAATTCAGCACGCTCACCACAGAGGCATGCGAGATCTGGGCCAGCGCCCGGCCCTCTTCGAAAAAGCTCTTCAACCCCAATCGGTACAGCGACAATTTATCGGGCTGCACCTGGGGCAGCAATTCACCCGGTGCCCTCGTGGCCAGTGAAGCTGGCAGGTACTCTTTGACTGCCACCTGCTGCCCTTGCGGGTCAACAGCCAAGTAAACCACGCCAAAGCCACCAGCTGCCAACTTGCGGACGATTCTGTAGCCGCCAACCATGGTGTCAGGCGGAAGCGGTGCGGGTTTGACCTTTGACATAATCCTGCGTTGAGCCCTTGCGACAAACACTTGGGCCAAATGACACCCTGAGGAACAGACCCAATGTCAGTTTACAGCATGACCGGTTACGCCACCGCACAGCGCGCACCGGTATCGGCAGAGGCGTCTCAATCGCCAGTTCTGGGTATTGAAATTCGGTCTGTCAACAGTCGGTTTCTGGATTTGACCTTCAAACTGGCTGACGATCTCCGCGCAACGGAGCCTGCGTTGCGCGAGATGCTGGGCAAAGAGTTGCGGCGCGGCAAAGTTGAAGTCAGAGCCTGGATTGAGGGCCGCAACGACAACGGCCCCAAAGCGCCCACTGCAAACGAACTGCAGAAGTTGAATGCCATTCAGGACAGCGTCCGGGCCTGGCTGCCTCAGGCTGCAACGCTGTCTGTTTTCGAGGTCATCAACCTGTCGAGTCGTCAGCAGTCCCAGAGTGCGGATATCCAGGAGAACTTTCAAGCCCTCGCCACAGAAACCATTGGCGCACTGAAATCTGCCCGTGAGCGAGAAGGCAAGCGCTTGGCAGACATGTTGCTGGCGCATGTGGAACAACTGTTCGCCTTGGCAGAACGTGCAAAGCCGCTGGTACCCAAGCTGGTCGAACAACAACGCACCCGTTTTCTGGAGCGCTGGCAGGAGGCTCTGGGAGCCGTGCAGGAAAGCGATATGGCGAGGGAACGCGCGCTGACGGAAGCCACCGCCTACGCCATCCGTATCGATGTGGCGGAGGAGTTGACCCGCCTGCATTCCCATTTGCAGGAAATCAGGCAATTGTTGGCCAAAGGTGGCGAATTGGGCAAGCGGCTTGATTTTCTGATCCAGGAACTGCACCGCGAGGCCAACACGCTGGGCTCGAAATCATCCAGCCTCGAACTGACCCGCATTTCGGTGGACATGAAGGTGCTCATCGAACAAATGCGCGAACAAGTGCAAAACATCGAGTAATCGTTTTGAAGCAACTGCACACATGAACAGCACCCAGAACTACCCCGGCAATCTTTTCGTGGTGGCTGCACCGAGTGGCGCGGGCAAGTCAAGCTTGGTCAATGCCCTGATGGAAGTTGACTCCCGACTCGCACACTCGGTGTCACACACCACACGCGCACCCCGCGGCCAAGAGGTACATGGGCGCGAATACTATTTCGTGTCGAATGCACAGTTCGAACAGATGATCAGCCAGGATGCTTTCCTGGAGTGGGCACACGTGCACGGCAACCGATACGGCACGTCCAAGCACGCTATCGAAGAGAGAATTGCCCAGGGCGGCGACATCATTCTGGAAATCGACTACCAGGGCGCCATCCAGGTCAAGAAGATATTCGCCAACGCAGTGTTGATTTTCATCCTGCCACCCAGTTGGGAAGAGTTGAAATCGAGGCTGCAGCGTCGAGGCGAAGACTCCACTGATGTCATCGAGCAGCGGCTGATCAATGCGGCCAAAGAAGTCGCGCAAGTGCGTGAATTCGACTTCGTTATAATCAATGAACGATTTGAGCTCGCTTTGTTCGATCTCAAATCCATTGTTCACGCCCAGAGGCTGAAATATTCAGCACAGCGGCGCACCAAAGCGGACACCTTCCGCAACCTGCACATCTCCTGACCACACGCAAATCACATGGCTCGCATTACCGTTGAAGACTGCCTGGAAAAAATCCCCAACCGGTTCCAACTCGTGCTGGCAGCCACTTACCGTGCGCGGATGTTGAGTCAGGGTCACACTGCCAAAATCGAAAGCAAGAACAAACCAGGCGTGACCGCCTTGCGTGAAATTGCTGCGGGCAAGGTCGGCATCGAAATGCTCAAAAAAGTGCCCACCTGAGCACCTTCTGATTTCTCACAGCGAAAGCACCGCAATGCGGTGCTTTTTTATTTGTCTGCAAACGTCGCCAGCGGTGCAAGCTGCGGACATTGTCGGTAAAGTAATGACATGAGTCCGACCGTTCCACCTGCACCCGCATCAGCCCATGCTGCAGCCAATGCAGCGGCTGCAAGTTTCGCCACGCTCGTGGCAGCGATTGACTACTTGCCCGAGTCAGACCTAGCCAACATCCGCAAGGCCTATCGGTTTGCCGATCAGGCTCATTTGGGCCAACTCCGGAAAAACGGCGACCCTTACATCACACACCCTATCGCTGTGGCGCTTCAGTGCACCGAGTGGAAGTTGGATGCACAAGCGCTGATGGCCGCCCTGATGCACGACGCCATGGAGGACTGTGGCGTGACCAAGACAGAATTGGTCGAACAGTTCGGTGCACCCGTTGCTGAACTGGTAGACGGCTTGACCAAACTCGAAAAACTCGAATTCGACACCCGCGAGCAAAACCAGGCCGAATCCTTCCGAAAAATGCTCTTGGCCATGGCACGCGACGTTCGTGTGATCCTGATCAAATTGGCTGACCGGACACACAACATGCGCACCATGGGCGACATGCCCCGCAGCAAATGGGAGCGCATTTCGCGCGAAACGCTCGAAATCTACGCGCCGATTGCGCACCGCTTGGGCCTGAACGTCACGTTTCGGGAACTGCAGGATCTGGCCTTCAAACACCTCTACCCTTGGCGGTCTGCCATTCTGAGCAAAGCAGTTGAGCGCTCACGCTCCAGGCGAAGAGATTTGCTGACCAGGGTGCAAATGGAGGTCACAGAAGCCCTGTCTGAACGGCACCTCACACCCCTCATTCATGGCAGAGAAAAAACCCTGTACTCCATTTACAAAAAAATGGATGACAAGCACCTGACCTTTGCTCAGGTGACAGACATGTACGGCTTTCGCATCATTTTTGACGACTTGCTGGCTTGTTACACCGCCATGGGTGCGTTACACCAACTCTATAAACCACTGCCTGGCAAGTTCAAAGACTACATCGCCCTGCCCAAGGTCAACGGCTATCAATCTCTGCACACCACGCTGATTGGCCCATTTGGCACCAATGTGGAGTTCCAGCTGCGAACCACGTCCATGGATGTGGTGGCCGAATCCGGCGTTGCCGCCCACTGGCTCTACAAGGCCGCTGAGCCAGGCAGCGATGCCGCGCAACGACTGGGCAGCCAGTGGCTGCAATCGTTGCTGGACATACAGCACGAGACCAAGGATGCCGCCGAGTTCTGGGATCACGTGAAGATCGATCTCTTTCCGGACTCCATTTACGTCTTCACACCGAAAAGCAAAATCATCTCGATGCCCCGCGGCGCAACCGTGGTCGATTTTGCCTATGCCATCCACAGCAACATCGGCAGCCGAACCATCTCTGCCAATGTCAATGGCACGCAAGTGCCCCTCAGTACAGAGATAAAAAATGGTGATGTCATCGAAGTCATCACCAGCGACACCCCCAAACCCAACCCGGCTTGGCTGAGCTTTGTGCGCACAGGGCGGGCTCGCTCCAAGATCAGGCACTTCCTGAAAGCAATGGCCCACGACGAGTCATTGTCACTGGGCGAAAAAATGCTGCTGCAGGCCCTGCGGCTCGAAGGCTTTTCGGATCTGCCTCCCGCCGACACAACACCACATGGCCTGTGGGAACGGCTGCTCAGGTTCACCGGCAACCGGAACAAAGAAGAGCTGCTGGCGGACATCGGTATTGGCAAGCGAATTGCCAGCATGGTGGCCAAAAAAATGGCCATCCTGCTTTCGGAACAAGGCAACAAGGCAGATGTGGTGCTCATCAGCCAGGCCAGATACTCTCCGCAGAAAGAAACCATCAGCCAAGGCGTGGTCACACTTGATGGAGGCGAAGGCGGATCGGTTCAGTTCGCACGGTGTTGTCATCCCATTCCAGGCGACAAGATAGTCGGCTACCTGGGACGAGGCGAAGGCTTGGTCATCCATACAGATGACTGTCAAGTCGGCAAAAAGCTGCTTTACAAAGACAGAGAACGCTTTATAGAAGTGGAATGGTCAGACGATCCTGTCCGGACATTTGAAGTGGCTCTGCAAGTCACCGTGACTGACGGCAAAGGCGTGCTCGCACGCGTGGCATCCACATTGGCCGCTGCCGGAGCCGACATCACCCATGTCAACATGAGTGAAGAGCGCGTTGGTCATGCCACAGATTTGAGGTTTGCAATTTCCATACAGGATCGGACGCACCTCAACGATGTGCTACGAGCTTTGGAGCGAACACCTTCGGTGCTGTCTGCCGTACGGGCGCGTCAGCACAAGGAACGTCCTCACGGGTAAGACACCGCCAGTACTTCCAGCAATTCCTTGCCAGCGGGTGTGATGAGCACCACTTCATCCCCTGTCCGAGACTTGATCAACGCCCTTGCTACCGGCGATATCCAAGTCACCTCCGATTTCGCGCTGTCCGCTTCATCGATGCCCATGATGGTGACCGTGAACTCGGAACCATCTGGCCTGCCGCACCTCACCGTTGCGCCAAAGTAAACCTGATCAGAGCCACGGTGAACGCTTGGCTCCACCACTTCAGCAATTTCCAGCCGCTTGGTCAGGAAACGAATGCGCCTGTCAATTTCACGCAGTCGCTTCTTGCCATAAAGATAGTCACCGTTTTCAGACCGGTCGCCGTTGCTGGCCGCCCAATGTACCACCTCGACAATTTTGGGCCGTTCCTCATCGATCAAGGCCAGCAACTCTGCTCGCAACCTGTCATATCCACCCCGGGTGATGTAGTTTTTGCCTGAAGCGGCCTGAGGTAACGCAACATCCTCGTCGTCTGCGTCGTCCGTCTCGCGAGTAAAAGCTTTGTTCATCTCCGCTCCGAAAACAGGCAAAAAAAAACCTGCAAGATAACTTGCAGGTTTTTTTATTTGGCGCGGCTGGCAGGATTCGAACCCACGACCCCTTGGTTCGTAGCCAAGTACTCTATCCAACTGAGCTACAGCCGCTGAAGCACGAATTATAGCATGATATTTTTGGTAGGGCGTGTAGGACTTGAACCTACGACCAAAGGATTATGAGTCCCCACCGATAGGCATTTGCCCGTGTTGATGCCTGTTGATACAATCAATGTAAATCAACAACTTAAGCCGATTCCCGGAATCCAAGTGTTGATACCGATTCACCGAAATTCGGGAAATCGACTTACATCCGCCCTTACATCCTGACGATGTAAGTTTCAAAGGATTAAAGGATTGAGCGTGGCGAGGGTTGCATTCACGGCTGGCAGGGTTTCGGGCTTCAAGTGCCCACCGGACAAGGCACAGGCTTTTTTGTGGGATGCCACAGCGCCGGGGCTGGGTTTGAGGGTCACACCGAACGGCAAACCCGCCTACATCTTTCAAGGCGCGTACCTCGGCAAAGACCTGCGCCTGACCATTGGCAGCCCTGAAGCATGGAGCATTTCACAGGCACAGGCCAAGGCGCGAGAGTTCCAACGCCTGATTGACGAAGGCACCGACCCCCGCAGCCTGAAGGCCGAGAAGCTGGCAGCAGCCAGTGCCGAAAAGCAGCGCCAGCAAGTGGCAGCCAAAGAAGCCGCAGCCCAAGCCCTGACCGTGGGTGAGGCTTGGAGCGAGTATGTGAAAGAGCGTACCCCGCATTGGGGAGAGCTTCACATCAAAGACCATGCCCGCCTTGCCCGCGCTGGTGGCTTGGAGTCAACCCGTGGCACCCGTGGCCGTGGCGTGACCATTGCAGGGCCATTGCACCCCCTGATGGGGCTGGCGCTGGTTGAACTGACACCGCAAGCAATCGAAGCATGGGCAACGCAGCAGGGAAAGACCCGCCCAACCACTGCCCGCCTTGCATGGCGACTGCTGCGGGCTTTCCTGACATGGTGCAGCGAGCATCCCACCTATGGGCAACTGGTAAGCGACAAGAACCCCGCCAAGACCCGGAGAACCCGCGAGGCATTGGGCAAACAGGGGGTGAAAACCGATGCTCTGCTGAAAGAACAGTTGCCCGTCTGGTTCCAGCATGTGCGCCTGATAGGCAACCCCTGCATTGCCGCCTACCTGCAAACCCTGCTGCTGACAGGTGCAAGGCCCGGTGAGGTGCTGGCGCTGAAGTGGGAAGACATCAACACGCAATGGCATGGCCTGACCATCCGCGACAAGGTGGAGGGTGAACGAGTCATTCCCCTGACCCCATACGTTCACAGCCTGATTGCCGCCCTGCCCCGCCGCAATGAGTGGGTGTTTTCGAGCTTCACCACCAATGACCCCATGAGCAAACCGCACAGCCAGCACAGCCAAGCATGTGCAGCCGCTGGTATTGATGGGCTGACCCTGCACGGCCTGCGCCGTTCGTTCGCCAGCCTCACAGAGTGGCTTGAAATACCCGCTGGCGTAGTTGCACAGATTCAGGGGCACAAGCCATCGGCCACCGCTGAGAAGCATTACAAACGCCGCCCGCTTGACCTGCTGCGTCTGCACCATGAAAAGATTGAAGCGTGGGTGCTGGAACAGGCCGGGGTCACGTTCGCACCCAAGGCTGAACCGGGCAAACTGACGCTGGTAGGTTGAATACGGCAAGCCCTGCGCCGTTCTATGCAGGGCAAACAGACGGGGCCAGCGAGTGCAGCAACACAAGCCAGCCCCTGACCACAAAGCACACAGGAGGTGCAGCATGGCTGAACAGACTTTACCCGCCAACTACTGGCAACCAATAGACACGGCACCGACAGGCCGTAAGGTGCTATTGCAGACCATGCAAGGCGTGAGCGTTTTCGGTGTGGTGACTGCCAACAACCGCGCCGACTATGCGTGGTGGGCACCAATGCCGCAACACCATTGAACACGACACAACGAAGCTGTATAATTTACGCACGGCTGAGCGAATACGCATAGGGGCTGACCTTCCGAGTGGAGGTTCGCCCGTGTAAATCGCAAAAGCACTTTAAACCCCGATGGTTCGCCATACGGGGTTTTTTGTTGCCTTCCGCTTGGAAGGCACACCATCGTTTCACCCTGCCGCCCGCGCCCTTTCTGGTCAATCCCGAAGGGGCTTTTTTTTCGTCCTGGCGAAAGGCGTCAAATGAAAACTCTGGTTCCACTTGAGAACGAAACCCGCACCGCACTTCCTACCCCGGAAGCGGCATACCACCTGAACCGCGCACAGCAAACGCTGCGCATATGGGCCTGCAAGGAAAACGGGCCGCTGCGCCCTGTTCGCATCAATGGCCGTTTGGCTTGGCCTGTGTCCGACCTGCGCCGAGTGCTGGGGGTGGCGCATGCTTAACGTCGAGCAAATCACCTTGGCATTGAAAGCCCACGCGCTACTCGTTGAAGTGCTGGAAAACGACAAGCACCCCGAAAAGCTTTCGGAAGCTTATGACGTTTTGGCCGTCTTGCGTCTCGGGTATGCCTCAGTTCAAAACCCACTGCGACAAGCGCAAGCCAAACGACTAGACCTCATCCGCGAAATTCTGCGCGAGGACATCCCAAGCTGTCAGGCTTGCCCGACCTTGGGTTTTCCCAAAGTGGCCCGAGACGGCGTGGAAACAGCCGCCGCATACCTGCTGGACTTCATCAACTTTGGAGGTGTTGACCAATGACACAGCCCACCGAACCAAAAGGAAAAGCCCTCGCACCGACCAAGACGCAGAGGGCTTTTTCCATTCAGAAGACTGCTGAAGATTTTACCGCCGCCCTGACCAAACGCCAAAACGTTGCCCTTGCCGCGCTGCTGTCAGGCCCTGTAAGCCGCGAGGCGCTGGACAGAACCGCCGGGTGCAGCAATGGCCCTGACTTAATCGCAGAACTGCGCCAAATGGGCCTCGAAATCCCATGCCAGCGGGTCAAGCGAATAGACCGATACGGGCAAGTGTGCCGTCCGGGTATCTACTACCTGACAGACCGCGACAGGTTCTTGATTCAGGCTCGGAAAGGTGGTGCCACATGCTGAGCGCCCTATTCGAGAAGCTGAGCCGCGCCGTGGCTGTGTACGACGAACTGAACCGTTCGGGCAAGTGCAATCAGAGCTTTGAATTTCACGCCCAGGTTGCCCGAGATGCCTACAAAGCCCTTGAGCGACTGAGAGCAGCGCCAACCGACCCAGCGGCAAAACGAGCCGCTGAGCGGGCATTGAAGGAGGTGCAATCCGAGCTTGTCATCCTGTGCCACAGCCGCGAGGACAAAAACCCTCGCAGAGGCTGGCCCGCCGCACAGCGTGAGGCCCGTCAGATGTTGGGAGGTGCCACATGCTGACCGCAACCATTACACCCGACCTGAGCGAAGCCCGCCGCTTGTTGGCTAAGGGATACCACCTCGTACCGCTGGAGCCTTGGACGAAACAACCACCTGAACGCCGCGCTGGATGGAACCGACCAGAGAACAAGGTGAAGGCAATTGATGACAGCGCCACGGGTTACGGCATCTTGCTGGCATCGAACGGGCTTTGCAGCCTAGACCCTGACCGCGTAGACCTTGCGCCTGTTGGCCTAAAAGCACTTGGTTTCGATCACGAGGCTTTGATGACCTGTGGTGTTCGCACCCTAAGCACCCGCCCAAATTCCGGTGGCAGAAGTGCATTTAAGGCTGTGCCCGGTTTGCACTGGTTGACCTTCAGGAGCGAGGCTACAGGCACGGTGTTGGAGTGCCGCGCGAGTTCGCCCAACCTGCAAGACGTGTTACCCGGCGCGGGGTATCGCGCCAAGACCGGCGAGCTTTGCACACAGTCATACGCCAACTGCAAACGCCTTGACGATGCACCAGACCTGCCGCCGCGACTGCGTGAGTGGTGGCTAAAGTGCAGCGAAGACGTCGACTTTCTGCGCGAACAACAAGCCCGGTTCTTTGAGGCCATCGCGCAGCACCTTGGCAAGCCTGTGAAGGCCACCACGGCACTGTCCACGGGCAACGGCAAGTCATTGGCATTCAGCGCGCCGGGTTACCGCACGGCATACAACGCAGCCAACGAGGTGCCCGACATCCTGTCACGCCACGGCTACACACAAGACGACCTCACGGGCCGTTGGGCACCATCCACAGCCACCGGAAAGCCCAGCGTGCGGGAGATCCGGGGCAAGGACGGCTTGTGGCAGTCCGACCATGCATCTGACCCGCTGCAAGGCACGTTTGATGCTTGGACGGCACATGTACGCCTTGACCATGGCGACGATGTGGAGGCAGCAAAGGCGGCATGGGATGCCCAGACCTTGGCTGATGACTTTGGCGACTTGTCCACAGATGATGACGAAAAGGGTGTCAGCCAAATTGACACCCTTGGAGGCAAAGACCCCATGCCCGCCATCACGGTGGACGAGATGCAGGCCGCGCAACTGTCACCCCGTGTACTGGTGCCAGGTTTGCTGTATGCCGACCTCCGCAACCGCATTGCGGCTGGTGGCACAGGCAAAACCACGCTGGCGCTGTATGAGGCTGTTCTAGGCGCATTAGCCCGCCCCATATGGGGCAAACAGCCTTTGCAGCCGCTGCGCACGGTGCTTATCACCCGCGAAGACCAGCGGGGCATTCTGGTGGCCCGCATGCGCGAAATCATGCAGGCGCTGTACCTGACAGATGCTGAAACCTCGCAAGTCTTGGCAAATGTTAACGTGCTTGACTTGACGGGCCGACACTATCGGGTTTCAAGCGTCAAGGGGGACATAGTGGTGCCCGACGGCAAAAACCTGAAGTGGCTTGTGGACGTGGTTCGACCCTTCAAACCGGATTGGTTGATTTTTGACCCGCTGGTTTCATTCGGCGTGGGTGAAAACCGAGTGAATGATGCAGAACAAGGCATTGTTGAAGCCTTCCGGGTGTTGCGCAACGCCCTGGATTGCTGCGTAGAGGGCATACACCACACAGGCAAGGCAAACAGCCGAAACGGTGCCCTTGACCAGTACGCGGGACGCAACGGCACGGCATTGCCAGACGGTTGCCGCATGGTTGCCGTTCTGCAACCGCTGGAGCCTGCCGAGTGGCGTAAAGCCACAGGCACCGACCTGCGCGAGGGTGAATCGGGCCTTGTCATGGCACTGCCGAAATTGAGCTATGCCACCGCACAGCCTGACGTCTACATCAGACGGCGGGGCTACCTGTTCAGCCACGAACTGGCGCAGGTGCTGACACCCGAACAGCAAACCTCGCAACGCTGGCACAAGGTGCTTGCCTACCTGCGCGACGAGAGGGCACAGGGCCGCAACTACGGCAAAGCCGACATTGAAGCGAAGCACAAAGTCATGGGCATGACCCGTGCCGATGTGCGGGAGGCAATCGTCGACCTGACCGCCCGAGGCTTGCTGGTTTTACACGGTGGGCAAGGCAAGAAAGGCTCTTTCTACGAGGCCCGAACTTCTGCCGAGCTTGCGGCAGAAGTTGATGATTTTCTAAAGCCAGCGGGGGGTGATTAACGTCTTCAACTTCTGCCAAAAACTTCTGCCGCCATAAGACGTATACACGGCGGCAGAAGTTTGCCGCCGCATACGTGGTGCTGTATGACTTCTGCCGCAACTTATGGCAGAAGTCGGCAGAAGTGGCAGAAGTTCAAGACCCCCCCGCCACTTGCCCAAAAACGTGTAAGTTCGTTTCAACGCTTTGACCCGAACGGGTAACAGCCGAAAGCGCCACACTTTCTGCTGCCCCCCTGCTGGCGCTGAATGTGGGCAAATCCCACATTTACAAACCGCACCGTATCACCCACTTGATACGCAACGCAGCACACACTACAATTGTCGCCACGCGCACGAAAGGGCGACAATTTATGAAACGCACCGCACCACCCCAAGGCTACGCAGCAGCACACGCAGACATGAAGGCTCGGATGCTGGCTGGCTTGATGCACACAGCCGCAATGGCTGGCCGTCTGCCGTCTGTGCCGTTACAGCCTGAAGTGCTGGACATGGCCCGCGCTGCACACCTGAGACTGCAAGCCACGCTGCCTGCACGCAAACACACACTGAAAGGCTGAACATGCAGCAAGTCACCGAACACAAAGGCTACGCCGAAGCCCTGCACCTGCTGCATGGCCTTGAAGCCGAACACGCAAAACTGAGCGCAGAGCATGCCGAGCTTGTCAGCAAGCTGGCATTCACCACCAGCCCCAACGAGCGCAGACAGCCCGCCACCACGATGGAGAAAGCGCAGATGTTGCTGTCTGGTGGCACGCTGCCCACCGACAACGTGTTGACGGACATGCAGGTCCGAGAGCTTGAGTTACGCCAGCGCATCGAGTTGCTGGGTCAAGCCCTGCGTGAAGCCCCCGCCGCTGTCGAACGGCAACGCGACAAGGCCCGTGCTGAAGCCCTGCAAGGCCACAAAGACAGAGCCAAGGTGCAGCAGGCATGGGACAAGGCTGTAGAGGCTCTGAAGGCCGCTGTGGCCGCCGAGGATGCGCTGATTGCAGACACTGTGGTTGGTGGGTTCGGTGGCAGTGAGCCTGCCGTTACAGCGCCTGTTTGGCTGAACCGTAGCCTGATGAAGTTGGCAGCATGATGTACGCAACCGAGCCGCAATGCCGCCCCGCATTTCGCCTGCCGCATTCAATCCGGGATGCGAGGGCAGAGGATTACCGCAAACGCCTGCTGGCCGCTGGTGCCATCCTGCAGCAACTTGCCACGGGTGCCACACGCATCATGAAGGGCAGCAACTTCCTGACGGTTGCCGACCTTGCCGACCTGACACATGCAGACATGGAGCGACTGTGTGGCTGACCGGGCGGGGCCATCAAAAGTACACAGCCTCATGGCCGTAAACCGTCAGGTCCACCCTTTGTCATCGCCAACTGCAAAAAACGCCCCTGAAAACCACTGAATCGCGCCCACGCGCACGAAAACATGCCACAGCCGCTCCAACTTTCACCCCGTTTGCCTGATGCCTTATCGACCATGTGTGGACGCATTGCCACCGAGCGGCACCGAGCCGCCGTGTGGACTGAGGCAAGGAATCTGAAGGCATTTTGTCGGCAGCGTCTGAAGGAAGGCGAGAACATCATAACGTTGACCCGCTGGCTCGGTGAGCAACTGGAATCGGCTGTTATGGCGCAGCATAAGTAACGCCGGATGCACTGACCAAACCAATGGACAGAGAACATCGGCGCGCGGCACTGCGCAAAGCGATCAAGGGTTGCGCAAAATCAGCCAAGGCGCTGATTGACGGCACCCCGGTTCTGAATGACAAGGTGGCACAGGTGTTGACCCTGTGCCGCAAAGGCGCACCCCCCGCCGTGGTGCGTGCTGTACTGCTTCACGCCATCCATGAACACCCACGTTGCATCCACCCCGATGAGCCGGGAAGCCGCGCATTGATGCGGGAGCTGTTCGGATACGCACAGTACCCGAAGCCAGCAGGCAAAACCTTGACGCTATGGCGTGGGGTTGTGGGCGTCGCCGCTGAAGTCGGCGCAGAGGGCTACTTCTGGGGCACCGAGCGTGAAACAGCCATCAGGTACGCGCTATGGCAAGGCGCTGACCGCAGCCTCGGAAACCCGACCTTACTTTGTGCCCAGGTGCCCGGCGATAAGGTCGCCTGTGTCAGGCCGATGGACAGCACAGCCGCGCAACAGAACTTCAGCCGGGGGGTGTATGAGTCCGAGGTCATATTACTGGAACCCCCCGCAGAGGTTTACGCGGAGCCGCTCTGCTACTTCGAGGCTGAAGCCGCATTTTCACGGCTACGCGAAGGGCTACGGCACTGCCACAGAAAGACCCCCGAACAGGTGGACACCGAGTGTCGCGACCTGCGCCAATGGCTTGACGAGTACCGCTCTGCACAGTTGGCCGAGGCGTGACCGACAGCGAAGCCCACAGCATCGTCCGCACCCGGTATGCCGAGTTCGGATGCACAGCACCCCCTGATGAGATAGAGGGTAACGCCCACCACACCCCCGCCGGGTTCGTCATCGTTCGTCCGATGCGGCAGCGCCCTGCCGCCATGACACCGCAAGGCACCGCGCTGATTCAAGGCCCGGAGCCGTGTATCGAGTGGCTTTGGATTCACCCAGCGCAGCGAGGGCAAGGCGCTGGCCGTCAACTGGTGCGTGATGCCGTCAGGCGGTACGGGCAACTGTCTGACGTGCTGGCCCTTTGCCATGGCGCAGACCGGGTAAGGCTTTTCCGCTCATGCGGGTTTCGCGTAGAGGCCAGCGTGGGCGACTGGCACGGCATGCGCTGGATGTGTTCGCATCCGGTTGCCGCCGCCCTGCGCCGTGCGTGGTGAATACCCGCTTTTCCGGGTATTTGGACGTACACTGGACGAGCATCGACGATGCCCCGTTTACCTCCCTGAGCGGGCCTGCGCAGCAGGTTGCAACCCGGCCACAGTGCCGGGTTTTTTCTTTGGAACATCCGTACACGGGGCAGCCAGCAGGGCAGCCACCTTGGCAGCCCTCGTCAAACCCAACTAAAACGCTCAAACTACCTTCAGGTTGTTCTGCTGGTTGTGCCCCCTATGAACCGCCCAACAACCTTGGGTTGTGCTGTCTGGTTGTTTGACGCGGGGCACATTTCCGCGCCACAGTGGAGGCTTCAACAACACCGAAAGGCACCCCACCATGACCCCCACACAAAATGAGCAACTGCGCGAACTGGCCGCCGAACTGCTGGCGCATCTGGACAGCGAGCAGACGCATGACCCGGTGACGGAAAGAGCGTATTTGGCCTGCCTGCTGGACAGCATGACCCAAACGGTAAAGGGATGAGGTGCTGCCAGCAGTTCAGGAAATCAGCTTACATCCGCCCTTACATCGGACAGAAAAGAAAAAAGCCTACTACCTAATAAGTAGCAGGCTTTCCATGCTGGCGCTGGTAGGGCGTGTAGGACTTGAACCTACGACCAAAGGATTATGAGTCCTCTGCTCTGACCAACTGAGCTAACGCCCCCGGACCAAACCACGCATTGTAATTGCGACCAAAGAGGCTACTTCCCTTGACTGAGCGCGTTGCTCACCAGTTTGGACGTGATATCCACAATTTGGATCATGCGGTCATAAGGCATGCGTTGCGGACCGATCACCCCCAGTGTGCCGACGATGCGCCCATCCACTTCGTAGGGTGCAGACACAATGGCCAAATCCTGGTAAGGCACGACCTTGCCTTCACCACCGATAAATATACGTACGCCCTCTGCAGCACTGGACCCCTCCAGCAAACGCATGAGTTGGGCTTTTTGCTCGAACAGATCAAACATGCGCCGAAGATTGTCCAAATCGCTGGAGAAATCGCTGACAGAAAGCAGGTTACGCTCGCCAGATATCACCACCTCTTCCTTGGCAGCCATGGCCTGCACACCCGCATCGACAGCGTTTTGCATGAGGCTGCTGATTTCGCTGCGCAAACTCTCGACCTCAGATTTGAGACGTTGGCGGACCACATCCAACTCCAGCCCGGCGTAGTGCGCGTTGAGGTAATTGGCCGCCTCAACCAACTGGCTGGAACTGTATTTGACAGGCGTGTGCAGCACACGGTTCTGCACATCGCCATCAGGTGTGACGATGATGACCAGTACACGTTGATCGGACAATGCCAGAAATTCAATGTGCCGGAACACCGACGTCCGCTTGGGTGCCATGACCACCCCGACAAAATGCGACAGACTGGACAGCAGTTGCGCTGCACTGGAGATCACCTTCTGAGGTTGATCCAATTCAATCGGGAGTCCAGCCAACTCGGGTGGAAGCTCCAGTGCTTCACGCCGGACCGTGAGCATGGTGTCCACGAACAATCGGTAGCCTTTGGGCGTCGGTACGCGTCCAGCTGACGTGTGCGGACTGGCGATCAACCCCAAGTCTTCCAGATCGCTCATGACATTGCGCACCGTGGCCGGCGAAAGGTCGAGCCCAGCGGATTTTGCCAAGGTACGAGAGCCAACAGGCTGCCCGTCGGCTATGTAACGCTCGACGAGAGTTTGCAACAACAACTTCGCTCGACTGTCCAACATGATGATGTGTGGTTGACCTGTGATGTAATTTGACCATGAATCCTCAAAGCAAACCGAGGCAGGCATCAGACCCATCGGCTGCGGTGCAGTTCCGGCACGTCGCACTGGTGGGCAAATACCAGGCAATGGGCTCCAAAGCTGCACTCAATGGTGTCGCCCATTTTCTGCTGGATCAGGGCTGTGAAGTGGCGCTCGAATATGACACTGCGCTGAACACTGGTTTGTCTGCCTACCCAGCTCTGACGCTGGAGCAAATCGGCCGCAGTTGCGATCTGGCCCTGGTGGTCGGTGGAGATGGCACGATGCTGGGGGTTGCGCGACAGATGGCACGGTTCGGGGTACCCGTCATCGGCATCAACCAAGGGCGTCTGGGATTCATGACCGATGTCCGCTACGAAGAGTACCCCGCCGTTTTGGCCGCCATGTTGCGCGGGCAGTACCAGGAAGACCCTCGCGACCTGATGAAGGCATGCGTCTGGCGAGACGATGAGTGCATTTTCAACACAGTGGCTGTGAACGATGTGGTGGTCAACCGCACATCCGCAGGCATGGTCGAACTGCGGATCGACGTCGGGGGGCGGTTTGTCGCCACGCAACGTGCTGACGGCCTGATCATTTCCACGCCCACAGGCTCCACGGCCTACGCGCTGTCAGCCGGCGGGCCTCTGGTACACCCGGGCATTGGTGGCTGGGTGATGGTGCCCATTGCGCCGCACACGCTCTCCAACCGGCCCATCATGCTGCCCAGCTCCGAAGAAATTGTGGTGGAGATCGTGGGCGGCAGGGAAGTCAGCGCCAACTTTGACATGCAATCCATCACCAGTCTGATCCACGGCGACAGAATCAAGGTCACCCGATCTTCTCACCAACTGCGGTTGTTGCACCCCGTCGGTTGGAGCCACTTCGACACCTTGCGCAACAAGCTGCACTGGAATGAAGATGCCATCGGCTCACTCGCCTGAAATTCGCACATGAGCCTGAGACACATCACCCTGAAAGATTTCGTGATCGTCAGGCAACTTGAACTTGACCTGAATGATGGATTCACCGTGCTCACAGGGGAAACCGGTGCCGGCAAATCCATCCTGATCGACGCGCTGCAGTTCGCGTTGGGAGGAAAGGCTGACACGGGGTTGATCAGGTCCGGCCAAAGCAAAACAGAGGTAACAGCGGAGTTCGATGTCACACCCGGCGTGGCAGCCTGGCTGACCGGACAGGACCTGGAAGCCAACGATGGTGCCGTATTGGTTCGCCGGACGGTGGATCTTCAGGCACGCGGACGCGGCTGGATCAACGGTACGGCTGCCACCGCAGGACAGTTGCGGGAACTGGGCGGATTGCTGCTTGACATTCACGGGCAGCATGCCTGGCAAGCGCTGATGCGGCCTGACACCACGCGCGCGCTCCTCGATGGCTACGGGCAGATCGACCTCACCTCTGTGAACACCTCGTGGCGTGAATGGAAAACAGCCCAGGAAGCGCTGGCGGCGGCCAACACACACGCCGCACAACACGAAGCGCGTCGAGAGAAGCTGAGCTGGCACATCAGCGAGCTCGAAAAACTGGCCCCGGGTGCCCGCGAATGGGAAGATCTGTCAGCCGAACATGCACGACTGTCACATGTGCACGAATTGACCGAGAGTGCGTCTGTGGCGGCCGAAACTTTGAGCGATGCAGACGTCAATGCTGCTGCCCTGATCACACGTGCATCTCAGAATCTGGCTGGCAAGTCACACCTCGAACCTCAGTTTGCGCAATTGGCGGAGGCCCTCAACCAGGCTTGCGACCTGGTCGCGGACACCGCACGCGAGCTACACGCCTATACCCGACGAACCGAAGCGGACCCGGCCCGACTTGCAGAGTTGGATCAGCGCATGGCCAACTGGCTCGCATTGGCCAAACGACACCATTGCAGCCCGAGCGATTTGCCAGGCATGCTCAGCACTTGGCAAAGCGAACTGGCTGAATTGACCGCACAGGCAGATCTGGCATTGTTGGCGGGTCGCGTCACGGCATGCAGACAACAGCTCGATCAAAATTGCAAGAAAATATCGGCCCTGAGGCAAATAAATAAAGAGAAGCTTGCTACGGAAGTTACTCAATTCATGCGTCAATTGGGTATGGTTGGAGGACGTTTCGAAGTCCAATTGACCCCGCTGGCTGAACCCCAACGTCACGGTGCTGAAAGCGTGGAGTTTCTGGTGGCCGGGCACGCTGGTGTTGAGCCGCGTCTAGTGGGCAAGGTGGCATCAGGGGGAGAGTTGTCGCGCATTTCGCTGGCGATCGCAGTGACCACCAGCCAGCTGGGTGGATGCCCAACGCTGATTTTTGACGAAGTGGATGCCGGGGTGGGCGGTGCTGTGGCGCATACTGTGGGCCAGCTGATGGCCCAGCTCGGTCAATCCCGGCAGGTATTGGCCGTGACACACTTGCCGCAAGTGGCCGCCTGCTCGCACCACCACCTGTGCGTGAGCAAATTTGACTCGGGCGATGGTGTGGCCAGCGAGGTCACACCGTTGACGCCAGAAACGAGGGTTCAAGAACTGGCTCGTATGCTGGGCGGCCCCACCATCACGCCCACCACACTGGCCCACGCTCGCGAGTTGCTGTCAGCATGAACACACTGGAACTGGTGCTGGTCACAGGTATGTCCGGGTCGGGCAAATCGGTTGCCCTGGCGGCACTGGAAGATGCCGGCCACTACTGTGTAGACAACTTGCCACCCGAGTTGCTCGAGGCGTTTCTCGCCTTGCAGACTGGCGGTCGCAGCCGCAAGCTCGCTGTGGCCGTGGATGCACGCAGCCGAACTTCACTGCCTGACGTGCCCGCCCTGTTGAACAAACTTAAACAGGCGGGCCTGAAGCTCACCTGCGTGTTCCTGGATGCAGCCGACGATGCATTGGTCCGGCGCTTTTCGGAAACCAGGCGGGCGCACCCACTGTCGACGCCCTCTGCTGACAACACAGATCCACATGCCTTGTTGGAAGCCATTCGCCTCGAACGGGAATTGCTGGCTGCGCTGCGAGAGCAATCGCTGGTGATCGACACCACCTTGCTGAAACCGGCACGCTTGCTCAGTCACATCAAAGAATTCGTGGGTCATTCGCAAGGCGGGCTGACCTTGGTGTTCGAGTCGTTTGCTTTCAAACGAGGTATTCCACTGGATGCCGATTTCGTGTTCGATGTCCGCATGCTGCCCAACCCGCATTACGACCCTGCCCTGCGCCACCTGACGGGTCGCGACGCACCGGTGGCGGCTTTTTTAGCACAGCAAGCTGACGTGCAACGCATGGCAGATCACATCTGCCGTTTTCTGGAATCCTGGCTGCCCGAACTGCGGGCAGACAACCGCAGCTATGTAACGGTGGCAATCGGCTGCACGGGCGGGCAGCACCGCTCTGTTTACCTGGTCGAAGTGCTCACGAAAGCTTTTGCCCAGAATTGGCACGCCCGCCACAGGCACCGGGAACTGTGACTGGGTTCAAACCCTGCTACCTCTCTCCACGCCAGATGCCAGCCCAGCCATCAACCGTTTGACCGGCACGGGAACACCCAATGACAATTCACCTCCCGGCTGCACCCACTCTCCGCCGTGTGCAGGCTGATCATCGGTTGGAAACGACCAGCCCGGCTGTACAGCCACACAAACGGGCCGAATGACCATGTCGAGATGGGTCAGCGAATGGGTAAAGCTGGGCAAATGTGAAACCTTTTCGCCGTCCTGCAAACGGGCTTGTGCCAGCAGCGTTCCAAGGGATGCGGCGACAGGAAATGCGTACAAGGAGGCCCAGATGCCTGTTGGTGGCCTTCTCATGAGCCAAACCGCACCATCTGGCCGGATGGCGATCAGCACAAACCAGTCTTGAGTCTTGCGCACCAGTCGCTTAGTTTTGCAGGGCAATGCCTGCTGGCGTTGGGTCAGGTTGGCCAAACAGTCTTGCTGCAATGGACAGACCTGGCAACGGGGTTGGTGCCGCGTGCAAAGGGTGGCACCCAAGTCCATCAATCCTTGCGTGTAGGCCGGCATGTCAACCTGCCGATCCGGCGGTGGCAACAGGGCGTTGGCGTGCGCCAACAGTGACAACTCATTTGCGCGAACACTCAGGTCATCTGCAAATCCTGTGTACCGGGCCACCACGCGTTTGACGTTGCCATCAAAAATCGTGACGCGCTGGCTGAAACAAAACGCCGCAATGGCAGCGGCGGTGGACGGCCCGATACCCGGTAACGCTTGCAATGACGCGACGTCTGACGGAAAAGTGCCACCGTACCGATTGACGATCACCTGCGCACATCGGTGGAGGTTGCGCGCACGGCTGTAGTAACCCAAACCACTCCACAACGCGAGCACATCGTCCGGCGGCGCATCGGCCAGGCTGAAAACATCTGGAAACCGCTGCAAAAAACGGTCGAAGTAACCCAGCACCGTTACCACCTGCGTCTGCTGAAGCATGACCTCTGACAACCACACCCGATACGGGTCGGCAGTTTGCTGCCAGGGCAAATCATGCCGACCATGGAGACGTTGCCACGCCACCAGACGGCCGGCAAACGGGCCCGCCGCTTCAATCCGGTCGGTCATGCTCAGACAGGCAGCGGCATGGGCTGCGTCACGTGCTCGCGGTTGAGCTCCAGCATGGTGGCGGTCATTTTTTCAAGCTGGTAAGCCTGACGGTCAATGCTCTCAACCTGCTGAGTCAGTTCTTGCATGCGCACGTCGAGCTCGCCTGCCGCCTCCTGGATGCGCACCACCGCTTCAACCCGGCGGGAATAGTTGCGCCTTCTGTCCCTGAGTTGGGCATCAAGTTGCCCTGCAGCACCTTTGTTCCAGACCTCGAGGTCATTCGCAACAGACTCGTAAACCACCCGCAAACGGCTCGCCAACGCCCGCCCCAAGCGCTCGCAGAACTCGGGCTTGGTGAGTTTGAACGTGTTGCCGAACGCAAGGTAATGCAGGTGACTTTGCTCGATGTCGTTCAGATCCTGCACGTATTTGTCAATATCCGGCAGCGGCGGCACAACCAGCGACAGACCGTACTCAGTGTTGATTTGCGTGAATGCAGTGTGCAGCATGCCACTGATTTCAACGGCCATGGTTTTGGCCTGAGTCAACAGCCCCCGCAGACCATCGAATGTCTGGGCATATGTTCTTCGCACGCCCAGCTTGAGCCCCGGCTCTTTCAGTTTCTCTGTGAGGTGCAACACTTCCTGCTTGAACTTGGCATGGCCCAGCACCTTGAACAGGTCGCGCAAAAGTTTCATGTGCACCGATCGGACCGCTTGTATGCGCCCACCACCACTCTCAAACTCGCTTTGCTCGTGTTCAATGCGCAAGCGCATGTGCTTGATGACCGACACGTTCTTGCCACGCAGACTTTCCAGCTCCTGTATCTGCTCGGTCAGGTCACGGGTGCGTGCATGCGTGGTCTGCCGCACGTGGGCAACCAGGCGGTTGAGTCCTTCGGTCACGGCATCGATCAACAGTTCACGACGTTGACCCACGATGCCTTCTACCAGCAAGTGTTCCAATTGCGGCAACTGACTGGCCTCGAGCAAGGCTTGGTTGTGCTGTATCTTTGCCACGAGTCCTTTTTGGGCAGAAACGGCCAACACCCGGGAACGGTCCACGCCCAACGTGCCGGCTGAGCTGCCAACCTGACGCTCGATCTGCCTGCTGACCTGTTCGGGCGTGCTCAGTTCATCCCACAGGGTGTCAATCTTGTTCAACACCACCAAACGGCTGGACTCAGTACCCTGTGCAGGGATCAAGTGTTCCCGCCAGATGCTCAAGTCGGACTGGGTGACCCCGGTGTCGGCACCCAAAATGAACACCACCGCATGCGCCTGCGGCAGCAGACTGACCGTCAGCTCCGGTTCCGCGCCAATGGCGTTCAGACCGGGAGTGTCCAAAATGACCAGACCCTGCTTCAAAATGGGGTGCGAAATGTTGATGAGAGCGTGGCGCCAGCGGGGCACCTCGATCAAACCGTCAACCCCGATCAGGCTCCGGTCGGCCCCACCCTCGCTGAGCCAGAACCCGAGCGCAGCTGCCTGCTCCGGCGTGACGCGCATCACCTCACCCACCCTGGCCATGGATGCAGCCAGGCTGGTGGCGTCTGACACATCAAGCTGGAGGGTTTCCCAGGCGTCGGGCAAATCACGCCACTCGGTGAGGGCCCTCGGCTGCAAACGGGTTTCTATGGGCAACAGGCGCAAACTGGGTGGCTGATCCGCCTCGTAACCCATTTCGGTCGGACACATGGTTGTCCGCCCCGCACTGGCAGGCATGATCCGACGCCCGTAAGACGCAAAAAACATCGCATTGATGAGTTCGGACTTCCCACGGGAAAACTCGGCGACAAATGCCACCATGACCTTGTCATCCTGCACGCGCCTGCGCAAGGCCTCCAACTGCTCAGATGCGGTCGCATCGAGCAAATCGTGCTCCGACAACCAATCAGACAGCCGCTGCAAGTCACGGGAGAACGCGCGACGCCATTTGCTGTGTTGGTCGAAATTCTGGTTGAAGCTCATCGTGTGTAGCCAGGAGGTCTGTGACAAGAGGATACGCACAGAAACAACCAATATACACGCGCCAGCCGCCAGGCGGGTGGCACCAGGGCACCAACGGCATCAACCACGCTGGCAGTTCGCACAGCAGTAGGTCGCACGTTGCCCCTGCAAAAATCGGGTCACAGGCTGGCCGCATGCCAGACAGGGCAAGCCAGCCCGCCCGTAAACCTTTGTCATCGTTTGAAAATGCCCGGCAGAGCCATCTGGTGCACTGAAGTCACGCAAAGTGCTGCCACCGGCAGCGACTGCCTCTTGCAACACCAACCGGATGGCGGCATGCAATTTGCGCAGCCTGGTCAGCGCCACTCTGTCGGCCCGAGAAGCAGGATGAATGCCAGCCAGGTACAGCACTTCACTGGCATAGATGTTGCCAACGCCCACCACCACCTTGCCAGCCAGCAAAACCTGCTTGACGGACGTTCGTTTGCCGCGCATCGCCTTCACAAACCTCGTCTGATCGAAATCAGGCGACAAAGGCTCTACCCCCAACCCAGCCAACAGCTGGGTGGCAGGTGGGTGGTCAACACCCGGTGCATACACCACTGCGCCAAATCGCCTGGGGTCATGCAAACGGATACTTCCCTGCTGAGTGACCAGTGTGAAGTGATCATGCGGCCCCGCTTCGGGCAGTTGCCTTGCAAAACGCAGGCTACCCGACATGCCCAGATGCACGAGCAGACATCCCGCATCCAGGTGGAATAACAGGTATTTACCCCTTCGCCCCACCGACACAATGGTCTTGCCCACCAGCGAGAGCGGGTCCGTCTGCAATGGCCACCTCAGGGGTTTGCCCAAATGGATGGACTGAATCGTGCCACCCACGATCTGGCCCGCCACACTCTGGCGAGTGACCTCTACTTCAGGCAATTCAGGCATGGCGTGGTGACAAACCGATGAGGTGCAAAGGGTGAAACGCTTCCATTATCATGACCCCATGTTATTGCTCCGCCGCACAGGTTCACCTGAAACAGTCACCAGCGAACGTCTGGGCCCTTCTTCCCAGACACCAGATGGCGCAGGTTGGGCAAGCTGCAAACTGGCTGTCGGTCTGGCTCTGGTATTCCATCTGGGGACGCCGTCGGCCTGGGCTCAATTGAAATCAGGAGCGTCGACAAGCCAGCCACCCGCGGGTATCAGACTCCACTCAGCCGCCTCTCCTGCTGAGATCCTTTACCTGGCCATGTTGGCTGAAATGCAGTTGCAAGCAGGAGAAGCGGGGCCCGCCTATTCTTTGATGCTCGAGGCCGCGCGAAAATCCGACGACCCGACGCTGTTCCGGCGCGCTATGAACATTGCCCTCCAGTCGCGATCAGGGGGGGCGGCCATCGATGCGGCTCAGGCCTGGGCCGTTGCCCTGCCGATGTCCGCAGAGCCACACCGGGTCATGTTGCAGATTCAGATCAACATGGGGCGACTGGAAGACAGTGCCACCAGCCTGGAGAAAGTGCTGGAACTCACGCCACCCGCTGACAGAAGCGAACTGATTGACGCTGTGGGTCAGGTGTATGCCCGGGCAAAAGACACCCAGCAGGCGGCAACGGTCGTAGCCGCCAAACTCCGCCCCTGGCTGGCGGATGCAGCCACCGCCAGCAGTGCCTACGCAGCATTGGCACGCGTGCAATCCAGCGCCGGGATGACATTGCCTGCCCGGGCATCGCTGGCAGAAGCGCTCAACAAAATGCCCGTCACGTCGGCGGCAGGCACCCTAGCGGCAGACTGGCTGGATCAACCGTCACCGATGGATGAAAACGCCTTGCGGCAATACATCCAACGGCATCCGTCCCTCCACGATGTCCGCATGGCTTACGCCCGCCACCTGTTGCGAGCCAACCGCTGGCAAGACAGCGAAACCGAGTTGACTGCACTGACCACCAACCCGCAGGCCAATTTGCCAGAAGCGTGGGTGATCCTGGGTGCCCTGCAACTTCAGCTCAACCGTCCCGCCGAGGCCGAAACCAGCTTCAAGACGTTTTTGTCCCAGGTCAGCAACGCAGGACCGGAGGCAGAAAACCCGGCACATGTCCGAGGCAAAACACAGGCCTACCTGTCACTCGCTCACATTGCCGAGAGAGCCCAGCGCCTGGACGAGGCTCGTGCATGGCTCGACCTGGTTGACGGGAGCGAAGACACCCTGCGCATCCAATCACTCCGCGCCTCGTTGCTCGCGCGTGAGGGCAAACTGGCGGAAGCCCGGGCACTGATCCAGTCCACCCCCGAAAGTCGCCACGGCGACGGCGTCGCCAAGTTGAAAGCCGAAGCGCAACTGCTGCGTGAAGCAGGCCAGAACACCGAAGCCTATGGCGTCCTCGTTGAAGCGGGCAAACTCGCACCCGACGACCACGATCTGGCCTATGAACGCGCCATGCTCGCCGAAAAACTCGGTCACACGCATGAAATGGAGCGGCTGTTGCGCGGCATCATTGCAGCACAGCCCGACAACCACAACGCACTGAACGCATTGGGATATTCACTGGCCGACCGCAACGAACGCTTACCCGAAGCAAAAGCACTGATCGAAAAAGCTTTGACGTTGGCACCCAACGACCCCTTCATCACCGACAGCCTGGGCTGGGTACTGTTCCGCATGGGCCAACCAGCCGAGGCTTTGATACACCTCAGAAAAGCTTTTGACGCAAGACCGGACGTTGAAATCGCGGTGCACCTGGGTGAAGTACTGTGGGTCCTGGGTGACAAGCAGGCAGCGTTGACCTATTTGCGCAAAGCGAAAGACATGCAGCCAGAAAGCGAATTGTTGAAATCCACCTTGCAGCGACTTCAGATCAGCCTGTGATGCAATCGCGAAGCACTTTTCTGCACCGATGGCTGTGGCCAATCTGGCTCATTCTATCTGTTTTGATAGCATCATGTGCCCATTATAAAAACGATAAAGCCAGTTTTGATACTCAAAATTCATCATGGACAGGCCGCATCAGCTTGCGTGCACCTGGCCACCCACTTCAGACCAGCCGACAGTTCACCGCAGCCTTTACGCTGACAGGTTCGGCACAAGCTGGCAAGCTGGCACTTGAGACCCCGCTCGGCAGCACATTGGCGGTTGCGCAGTGGGATGCCAGCGCAGCCGAATTGATACAAGGTCAGGAAGTGCGCCGGTATGCGCACATGGATGAACTGACCACGGCACTGACCGGCAACCCGGTACCGTTGACCGCACTCTTCGACTGGATACAAGGAAAGCCAACCCAGTTGGACGGATGGACACCCGACCTGACACAGTGGGCACAAGGCCGCATTCGTGCCACCATGCACGGTGCCATGGGCGATACCGAACTGCGCGTGCTTCTGGACACCACCACCCCCTGAGACTGAGCGCACCCAATCTTGGTGCCCCGGCCTGACATGAACAACCTGTACGACGTACCCGCGCCCGCCAAACTCAATTTGTTCCTGCACATCACCGGGCGCCGCTCAGACGGGTACCACCTGATGCAATCGGTCTTTGTGCTGCTGGATTGGGCTGACACCTTGCACTTCGAGAGGATGCAATCTCCCCGCGTGTACCGAACCGATCTGAATCCGCCTGACAACGGCGAGTCGCTGCCGGAGACCGACCTGACGGTCAAGGCCGCTCAGTTGCTGCAACGTGCAACCGGCTGCACCCAAGGTGCGCACATCAGCCTGCACAAACGGTTGCCTACCCAGGCCGGCCTGGGCGGAGGATCTTCAGATGCTGCCACCTGCCTGTTGGCGCTGAACCGACTCTGGCAAACGGGCCTTTCGCGCGCAGATCTGATGCAACTGGGTTTGCAACTGGGCGCAGATGTGCCGTTCTTCCTGTTTGGGCACAATGCGTGGGCCGAGGGAATCGGCGAGGAGTTGCAACCCGTAGAGGTGACCCCACGGCATTTTGTGGTCGTTAAACCCCCTCGCGGGTTGTCGACCGTCAAAATATTCAACGACGAGGCACTGACAAGAAACACAAAACCTGCTACAATGCAAGGCTTCGCTGAACACTGCGACTCTTCACAAACACTGTTTGGGAGAAACGATCTTCAGCCTGTGGCGCAAATGCACTGCCCTGACATCGCGGCATGTGTTCAATGGCTGACAGACGCTGGTCTGGAGGCTCGCATGACAGGCTCTGGCAGCGCAGTGTTCGCGCCGTGCAGCGAGTTTGCTGCGCTGCCCCACGCGCCAAGCGATTGGGTGGTGCAAAGATGCAAAAGCCTGCCGGCGCACCCGCTGACAGAATGGGCAACTTGAAAATAGTGCCTGTTTTTAAGCGATAATGCGAGACTTGTTTCGGTCGGCATTCTGCTTGAATGTCGACCTGCGTAGGGGAGTCGCCAAGTTGGTAAAGGCACCGGATTTTGATTCCGGCATGCGAGGGTTCGAGTCCTTCCTCCCCTGCCAAAATGTCATCTGAAATCCGCCGACTCAGTCGGCGTTTTTCTTTGATCGGTTGATTGCCATTGCTGGAAAAGCTCATGCAAGTTCAAACCCCTGATTTCATGATTTTCACAGGCAATGCCAATCCGGTATTGGCCGCTGAAATTGCGCAACACACCGGCGCAACCGTTGGATCAGCCAACGTGGGGCGCTTCTCGGACGGCGAGGTCTCCGTCGAGATCACACAAAACGTTCGTGCACGTGACGTATTCGTCATTCAGTCCACTTGCGCACCCACCAATGACAACCTGATGGAACTGATCATCATGGTGGACGCGCTGAAGCGGGCTTCGGCCGAGCGCATTTCCGCCGTGATTCCGTATTTTGGCTATGCCCGCCAGGACCGTCGCCCTCGCTCCAGCCGGGTTCCCATCACCGCCAAAGTGGTGGCCAACATGCTGCAAACCGTTGGCGTGTCTCGCGTGCTGACCATGGACCTGCATGCCGATCAGATCCAGGGCTTCTTCGACATCCCGGTGGACAACATCTATGCATCCCCGGTTTTGCTCGGTGACCTGCGTCAGAAAGCGTATCCGGATCTGCTCGTGGTGTCGCCTGACGTGGGCGGCGTGGTGCGTGCACGTGCGCTGGCCAAACAGCTTGATTGCGACATGGCCATCATCGACAAGCGTCGCCCGCGCGCCAACGTGTCAGAAGTGATGCATGTCATCGGTGACATCGAAGGCCGCAACTGCGTGATCATGGATGACATGATCGACACAGCTGGCACGCTGGTGAAAGCCGCTGAAGTGCTGAAAGAGCGCGGCGCGAAGAACGTGTATGCCTATTGCACACACCCCATTTTCTCCGGCCCAGCCATCGAGCGCATTTCGAAAGGCACCGCTTTGGACGAAGTGGTGGTCACCAACACCATTCCATTGAGCCAGGCCGCACAGGCCTGCAAGAAAATCCGCCAGCTCTCCGTGGCACCGCTGATGGCCGAAACCATCTCGCGCATTGCCTCGGGTGAGTCGGTGATGAGTCTGTTTGCTGACCAGGAGCATTTGTTCTGATGCACCTCTTCTGACCGGAGCGCCCCTTGAACACCTCGGGGCAACGGTCGGCAAACAACAACGCGGGCTCTGCAAACCTGCTGCTTCGCCTCCTGCCACAGGCAAGGGCGCACTGTCACAAGGCACGCAGGGCCTTTTCAAGTCTGAGGCACTCTGGTCGCGGAGATCGCCTTTTCAGGAGTTTTGACATGATGAAATTTACCGCTTTCGAGCGTACCAAGCAGGGCACGGGTGCGAGCCGCCGTCTCCGCAACACTGGCCGTACACCTGGCATCGTTTTCGGTGGCTCTGCCGACGCGGCGCAAATCGAGTTGGATCACAACGCACTGTGGCACGCGCTGAAGAAAGAAGCGTTCCACGCCTCCATTCTGGAGATGGAACTGGCTGGCAAGACCGAACAGGTGCTGCTGCGTGACGTGCAATACCACCCCTTCAAGCAACTGGTCCTGCACGTTGACTTCCAGCGCGTGGACGAGAAGACCCGCCTGCACAAGAAAGTGCCTCTGCACTTCATCAACGCCGAGTCGTCACCCGCTGTCAAGACCGACAAGTGTCTGGTGAACCACGTCATGACCGAAATCGAAATCGAGTGCCTGGCCACCGCCCTGCCCGAGTTCATCACGGTTGATCTGGGTAACGCCACCAAGAACTCTTCCGTGCATGTCAAGGACCTGGTGATGCCTGCTGGCATCAAAGTGGTCACACACGGCCGCCCGAACCAGACTGTCGCCAGCGTGGTGGAGCCCGAGCCAGAGGTGATCGCTGCGCCAGTCGCGAAAGTCGACGACAAGAAGAAGGGCAAAGGCAAGAAGTGATGACGCAGGGCCACCTCTGTTGGCCCAGCCACTTTGCCCCAACCAAAAAGCCCGCTCCATGCGGGCTTTTTCCTTTCCACCCCATGCCTACCTTGCCTGAAGGCACAAAGCCATGATCCGACTGTTTGTAGGGCTGGGCAACCCGGGCCCAGACTATGAAGCCACCCGACACAACGCCGGTTTCTGGTGGATCGATGCGCTGGCCCGCCAATGCCATGCCCACCTGAGCCTGGAACGCAGCCACTACGGCTTGATGGCGCGTACCCAAATCGATGGACAGACGGTCTGGCTGCTGGAACCGCAGACGTTCATGAATAAGTCAGGCCAATCTGTCGCCAGCCTGGCACGGTTTTTCAAAATTCAGCCCCAGGAAATCCTGGTGGTACACGATGAGCTGGACTTGCCAGCTGGCGACACCAAGTTGAAACTGGGTGGCAGCCACGCCGGGCACAACGGCCTGCGCGACATCCATGGGCAATTGGGCAGCGCAGACTACTGGCGCTTGCGAATTGGCATCGACCACCCGGGTCACAAAGCCGAGGTGGTGAATTGGGTGCTGAAGAAACCCAGCCCTGAGCAGCGCGATGCCATCGAACAAGGCATCGCCCGCAGCCTGAAGGCCGTCACCGATTTGGTCTATGGCCGCATGGACAAAGCAACGGTGCAGATTCACACCAGCAAGCCGCCACGGCCCAAGCCACCGCGACCGGTCAAACCCGCCGACACGCCCGCGACCACCGTCCATGCGCCGGTGACACCGGCTCACCCATCGGAGCCCGAGCCTGCAGGCATGGGCCCAGCTACCCCTCAGACCTGAGGGCTGGGCACCTGTGGGGCCTGGGCTTGCAGACGCCGAAACTTCTGCATCAGGGTTTCCTTGCTTTCGATGTGTGCCGGGTTGATGGGAATGCACTCCACCGGACAGACCTGCACGCACTGCGGCTCGTCGAAATGCCCCACGCACTCGGTGCACTTGGAGGGGTTGATCTCGTAATAATCCTTCCCCATGAAGATGGCTTCATTGGGGCATTCAGGCTCGCACACATCGCAGTTGATGCATTCGTCGGTGATCATCAGCGCCATGGCAGCTCCCTCAGGCTTGGACAACCGGGTTCAGTGCACGCGCCACAGGCGCGCTGACCATACCGGACACATCTCCGCCGAGTTTGGCAATTTCACGCACCAGCGTGCTGGAAATGCATTGCAGCTCCGCCTGCGGCAGCAAGAACAAGGTGTCCACCTGCGGGTTGAGCTTGCGGTTCATGGCGGCCATCTGCGATTCGTAGTCAAAGTCTGTCAGGTTGCGAATGCCCCTGACCACGGCGCAGGCGGACTGCGCACGGCAGAAATCCATGATGAGGCCGTCAAACGGCAGCACCCGGACATTCGGCACATCGGCCAACGCCTGTTGCACCAGCTCGATGCGCTGAGCGAGTGAGAAACGGGTGCTCTTGTGGTGTGCGATGGCCACCGCAACGATGAGGTCATCGAACAGACCGGCAGCTCGCCGCACCACATCCTCATGACCCAGCGTGACCGGGTCGAACGTGCCGCTGTAGACCGCTGTGCGCTTCATGTGAACAAGCCTTGTGGGTGAAAACCCCGAATTATCTGACGACGCGGTCAAACTGCCCCCAGCAAGGCGTAATGCACCTGCCCCGCCCTGCCGTATTTGAGGCGTGCCAGCCCGAGCGCCACCAACTCGTCAGCCTGCCATTCACGGGGCGACTCCAGGTACACCCAGCCGGTGGTTGAAATGGCCAAACGGGCGGCACGCAACGCCCGACGGGTGATATCGTCGTTCTGTCCGTCGAGGAACGGCGGGTCGAGGAACACACCGTCCCAGCCTTGCCCGGCACAGGCGCCCAGCACGGAAAAAGCATCCGCCTTATCGGCTTGAACCTGTTGGGCGGCAAGCTTCCTGAGTGTGGCGCGCAGCCGGGTCACCAGTTGGGCGTCCTGTTCGACCAGCCAAACTTCTTTGGCACCCCGGGAGGCCGCTTCGAGGCCGAGCGCACCGGAGCCGGCAAACGCATCGATGCAGCGAAGCCCCGTCAGGTCCTGGCCCAGCCAGTTGAACAGCGTCTCTCGCACGCGGCTGGGCGTGGGGCGCAGCCCAGGCAGGTCCGGCACGGGCAACGGCGTGCGTTTCCACTGCCCGCCAAGGATGCGCACTTCGTGTGCGGGCGCGTTTTGCCGCACCGGGGCAGCGGCGCGTGCTGACACTCCGGAACGGGCTTTACGCGGTGGTCTGGATGAAGTGGCCATGCCGTGCAGCTTAACCGCCCGCGCCGCCCACCACGACCGCAGCCATGTTGCCAGGCTGGAGCACGCGCTGGAACGCCCGGCGCACATCCGTCGCCTGCACCGCCTGGATGCGCTGTGTCCAGGTCTGAAGGTAGTCGGCGGGCAAGCCATACCAGTTGATGTTGGCCACGTTGTCCAGCAGCTTGCGGTTGGTGTCGATGCGCAACACAAACCCATTGATCAGGTTGTCCTTGGCCGCCTGCAACTCGGTGTCGGTTGGCCCGTCTGCCACAAAGCCCCGAACCACATCACGCACCAGGGAGAGTGCCTGGTCAGCCTGGTCACGACGGGTCTGCAAGCCCACGGTGAACGCCCCGGCGTGGATGCCGGGGGAAAAGTAGCTGTAGACCCCATAGGTCAGGCCCCGCTTTTCACGCACCTCGGTCGTCAGGCGCGAAACAAAGCCACCGCCACCCAACACATAGTTGCCCACCAGCAAGGGAAAGAAGTCAGGGTCTTCACGGCGGTGGCCTGGTTGGCCGATCAGCACATGCGCCTGCGCGGTGGCCATGGGAATGCGCTGCTCGCTGGGCGCCTTCAGGGGCTCGACCTCTGCCACAGTGGGCAGCGCCGTACACGGCACCTGCCGGATGCCTGCCAGCAACTGCGAGACGATGGCATCGGCCTGCACGCGGTCCACCGCCCCGACGAGGCTGACCCGCGCGTCACATGCACGCACATGGCGCTGCCACCAGGCCTGCATGTCGGCCACACCGATGCGCGCCAGCGTGTCGGGGGTGGCCTCGAAGCCATAGGGGTGCGCCCCATACACCGCCTGCGCATAGCGCCGTTGCGAAACCGTGCCGGGTTGGGTGCTGTCGTTCTGCCACGCTGCACTCAGGCGCTCGCGTTCGCGTTGCCAGATGGGCGCGGCGTACGCACTGTCAAACCGGGGCTGGGCCAGTTGGCGGGCGGCCAGGGCCAGTGCGCCTGGCAACACATCGGCTGCGGTCAGGGTGCGCAGCGTGGCACTCAGGCGGTCAGTGCCCGCCGACACAGACCATTGCGCACCCAGGTCCATCCAGCTTTCTGCCAGCTGGTTTTCGTCGAGTGCAGGCTGGTTGCCCTGCGCCGCCACGCCCCGTCCGCTCATCAGTGCTGCCGCGGAGGCGAGACCGGCCTGCGGGGCGGGGTCCCGCCGGGTGCCGGCATCGAACTCCAGCCGAACATCGAGCATGGGAATGGCGGGGGCCGCCACCAGCGCGACCCGCGCACCGCTGGCGTGCTGCCACATGTCCACCGCAGGGGTCGCCATGGCTGGCGTCCACACAAAAAACAAGCAAAAAATTGCTCCAGCGCTTTTGTGGATTGGATTTCTAGCTATATCAATATTCATTTCATTCAACCAGGTGTGTTGCCATCGCTCCCAAACCGCCAGCTTTTCAATGACGCAATCCCAACCGTGGCCGGCTGCCAGCAGCCTGCTGGCGCTGGGCCAGCGCCTCCCGGTCAGGCACCAGGGTGGCCTGGGTCATCTGTGTGTCGGAGAAGTACTTCCCGGCCACGGCCTGAACCTGCTCGGGCGTGACACGGCGCAAGCTGGTGAGGATGCGCTCTGACGCGTCCACTCCCCATCCCTGAACCCAGTAGCTGCCCAATTCCCGCGCCTGGGCAAACACCGCGTCGAGCTTGTACACCTCGGACGCCCGCCACTGGTTTTTGACGCGGTTGAGTTCGGTGGCCGTTACCCCCTCTCTCGCCACCTGGGCCACCGCATCCCGCAGCGCCTGGGCCAGCTGGGCTGGGTCTTTGCCTTCGGCGGGGGTGGCATCGAGCACAAACAGGCCCGGACCGCGCCCGAACCCGCTGAAGTAGGCGCCTGCCGAATCAGCCAGGCGTTGTCCGGCGGGCCGTTGCACCAGTTGCCGCCCCAGCCGCGCGCCTTCGTACCCATCCAGCACGGCCGCCAGCATCACCAGTGCCAAGGCATCCTGGCTGGCGGCATCGGCTGCATCGGGATCGGTCAGACGTGGGCCGTGGAACGCCAGCGCGAGGTAGGGCTGTTCGGCAGGGGCCTTGACCTCGATGCGCTGGGCCCCCGTCTGGGCAGGCTCCGTCTGGGGCTTGCGCAGCGGCACGGCCCTGGGCGGAATCTGGCCGTAGGTGGCCTGCGCCAGCGCCAGGGCCCGGTCCGGATCGACATCGCCCGCAATGACCACCGCCGCATTGGCCGGCGCATACCAGCGCTGGTGAAAGGCGCGGACATCGTCCGGTGTCATCGCGTCCAGATCGGCCATCCAGCCGATGATCGGCCTGCGGTAGGGATGGGCCTTCCAGACCGTGGCACTCAGCACCTCGTGGACCGATGAGCGGGGCTGATCGTCCACCCGCTGGCGGCGTTCTTCCTTGATGACCTCGATCTCGCGCCTGAACTCGTCATCCGCCCACTGGTTGTTCGCAAACCGGTCCGCCTCCAGCTTCATCACCGCATCCAGCTGGTTTGACGGTACCTGCTGGTGGTACGCCGTCATGTCGCGGCTGGTGAAGGCGTTCTCGCGGCCCCCCAACGCTGCAACACGGCGCGAGAACTCGCCTGGCTTCAGGTTGGGCGTGCCCTTGAACATCATGTGTTCCAGCACATGCGCCACGCCACTGGTGCCATCCACCTCGTCCATCGACCCCACCCGCACCCACAGCATGTGGGCCACCGTGGGCGCACGCCTGTCAGGCTTGATGATGACGGTCATGCCATTGGCCAGGGTGTGCGCCCGGGCGGCCGAACTGCCCACCGGCAGCGTGGTGGCTGACACATAAACAGGCACCGCCACCATGACCAGCGCCGAAGACAGTGCCATCCAGGCACGTGTAAGTGGAATGCAAATGGGTTTCATAGAATGCACTAGACACCAGAAAGTGGCCAATGTTCTCGTTCTTCAAAAAAAAACCTGCTGCCAGCCCGACCATTCCGCCAGAGGCCACGCCTCTGCCGCCAGCCGTAACACCCGTTGCGCCCAGCCACACACCTACGCCAGCCGCTGAAATCCCGATTCTGGCCGCCGAGCAGAGCCCGACTTCGGTTGCGCCTCTGCCTGACCCGGCAGCCCCCGGACCCCGATTGCACACCGCTGCCCCGGGCGCATCGACCTTGCCGCCGACCGAGGTTCACAGCGCACCAGCCCACATGCCGCCCCCCGTTGAAGGTTTGGCACCTGCGTCGACCGACCCGGTGCCGACTTCGCCGGCCGCTGCCACAGCACCGGATTTGTCGACAGCAGACCCTCACCGTTCTGGCCAACTGCTTTCCACACCGGGAACCGCCAGCCCTGCGCCACAGGCATCGCCGCAGCCGACACCCGTCGCGCCCGTGGCCAGTGAAAAACCAAGCTGGTTCGATAAGCTCAAAAGCAGCTTCACCGGATCACCCGCTCCGGCACCTGCACCTGCTCCTGTACCAACGCCGGCGCCAGCGCCAGCAGAGCAAGTTGCCGTTCCCGTTGCAGCCCCCGTTGCTGTTCCGGTGGCCGCACCGTCTCCAATGGTCGGTGCCGCGCCAACCGTGGCACCACCAGCCGTCACACCGACAGGCGTGCCAGCGCCACTGCCCGTGGCCCCGACCGGTGTGGCCGCCACGGCCTCGGCCACAGCCCCAGTACCCACAGCACCTGCAGCATCCACACCCGCTGCCCCCACACCTGCGGCACCGGTGCCGCGGAGCATGCCGACAGCCACTCCCTCGCATCCTGCCAGCGTCGTCCCGCATTCCCTGCCCCCTGCCACTGCCTCAACCCCGCCCGCAGAACAGGCCAAACCCACGCGCACGGGCTGGCTGGACAAGCTCAAGGCCGGTCTCAAGAAAACCGGCAACGCGATTGCCACGGTGTTCACCGGCACGCAGATTGACGATGCACTGTACGAAGAGCTGGAAACCGCCTTGCTGATGGCGGACGCCGGCGTCAAGGCCACCGAGCACCTGTTGGCCGATGTGAAACGCCGGGTCAAGGAAACCAGGACCACCGACCCGGCCGCCGTCAAGGCCCTGCTGGCAGCCGCCATCACCGACCTGCTCAAACCACTGGAAAAACCACTGGCCATTGGGCTGCGTGGCCCCGTCCAGCCCGGTGACGAGCATCTGGACGAGCCCACGGTCATCATGGTGGCGGGGGTGAACGGCGCGGGCAAAACCACGTCCATCGGCAAACTGACCCGCCACCTGAGTGACTCCGGTGCCAGCGTGCTGCTCGCGGCAGCCGACACCTTCCGGGCCGCCGCCCGCGAGCAACTCGGCGTGTGGGCCACACGCACCACGGTGGACATCATCAGCCAGGAGGGTGGCGACCCCGCCGCCGTGAGTTACGACGCGGTTTCAGCCGGCAAGGCCCGTGGCAAAGACGTGGTGCTGGTCGACACGGCAGGTCGGCTGCCCACGCAGCTGCACCTGATGGAAGAACTCAGGAAAATCAAGCGGGTGGTGCAAAAGGCACAAGCCAGTGCGCCCAACGAGGTCATCCTGGTCATCGACGGCAACACCGGCCAGAACGCACTGACCCAGGTCAAGGCCTTCGACCAGGCACTCGGGTTGACCGGCCTGATCGTGACCAAGCTGGACGGCACCGCCAAGGGCGGCGTGCTGGCGGCCATCGCCCGCGAACACCCCATTCCGGTCTATTTCATCGGCGTGGGTGAGAAGCTCGAAGACCTGCAAACTTTCAACGCTCGCGAATTCGCGCAGGCGCTGCTGGGGTAAACACCCGAACGTCATCACCAGAACAGCACGCTGACACGTCACAGGATGACCAAAATGACAGTCAAAAACCTTATCCCCGACGTGCGCCCCGCTCCCCTGTGCTGGCCAGCCTGGCAGAGCCTGCAGGCACGCGCCAACGCGGGTGTGCCGCACCTGCGCCACCTGCTGACCGACCCCAACCGCCACACCCTGTCTGCCACCGCAGAGGGCACCGGCATCCGGCTGGACTACAGCCGCCAGGCCATCGACGACTGGGTGTTGACCCAGCTGCTGGCCTTGGCCGAGCAAGCCGGTGTGGCCCGGCAGCGTACGGCCATGTTCCACGGTGAAGCCATCAACACCACCGAACAGCGGGCCGTGCTGCACGTGGCCCTGCGCGGCCATGCAGGTGCCACCGGGCACGACGCACCCTGGGGTGCCACGGTGCAGCAGCAGGTGCACACCGAGCTCGACCGGGTGTGCCACTTTGCATCGGCTGTCCGCCAGGGCCAGGTGCGTGGCTGCACCGGCCAGGCGTTCACCGATGTGGTCAACATCGGCATCGGCGGGTCCGACCTGGGCCCCCGCATGGCCACCGACGCGCTGGCCCACCTGTGCACGCCGCCCGGCGCTGCCGGCTTGCGGGTGCACTACGTCAGCAACCCCGATGCCTGGGCGCTGCACAGCGTACTGGCCGGCCTGAACCCGCTCACCACGCTGGTGGTGGTGGCGTCCAAAACCTTCACCACCCAGGAGACCATGACCAACGCCGCCTCGGCACGGCGCTGGCTGGCCGACGGGGGCGTGACGGGTGAGGCCCAAAGCCAGCACCTGGTGGCCATCACCGCCGCCCCCCAGCGCTCGGCGGCGGCCGGTTACCCGGCGGCGCACACCTTCACCTTCTGGGACTGGGTGGGTGGGCGTTATTCGGTGTGGTCGGCCCTGGGGCTGCCGCTGGCCCTGGCCATCGGCCCGGAGGCCTTCCACGACTTTCTGGCTGGCGCACAGGCCATGGACCACCACTTTGTCAGCGCCCCACCTGCCCTGAACCTGCCCATGCTGCTGGCACTGCTGGGCGTGTGGAACCGCAACTTCCTGAACTGCCCCACACAGCTCGTGTCCACCTACCCCAGCCGCCTGGCCCGGTTTGCACCGTTCGTGCAGCAGATGGACATGGAAAGCAACGGCAAGCGGGTGCAGAAAAACGGGCAGGCATGCCCCACGGCCACCGGCCCCATCGTGTGGGGCGGACTGGGCATTGACGGGCAACACGCCTATTTCCAGCTGCTGCACCAGGGCACCCACCGGGTGCCGGTGGAATTCATCGGGGTGCTGTCAGACGACACGCCCCTGCCGCTGGCTGCCGAGCACCACCGAGTCGTCAACCTCAACCTGCGGGCCCAGGCCCAGGCATTGGCCGTGGGTCGGACGGAGGCTGACACCGTCAAGGCCCTGCTGGCCGAGGGCCTGGATGAAGCCTCCGCACAAGCCATGGCCGCGCAACGCAGCTTTGAGGGCAATGTGCCCAGCAGCCTTATCTGGCTGGACGCACTCACCCCCCGCACACTGGGCGCGCTGATCGCGCTGTACGAGCACAAGGTGTTCACGCAGGCCGCCATCTGGGGCATCAATGCCTACGACCAGTGGGGCGTGGAACTGGGCAAAACCATGGCCAAGGCCATGGAACACGGAGCCGCGGTCTGCCGCTAGGCAGGGGGGCACGTGGTCATCTGGTCATAGCAACAAACCATTACCAGAAAAGCGCTGGGCACGAAAAAAATAATAAATTTAACCGAGCTTGAAACTCACCCGCAGTTCTTCCAGCCGCGTGCTGCCCACCGGGGTGGTTCGCAAGGTCTTCATCTCGCGCTTGAAGCCTGCAGCATCGAAGAACGTCAGGGCGCGGTCGTTGCGGGCGAACACCCAAGCGGTCACCTCGTTGAAGCCCTCTTCCTCGCAGGCATCGCGGGCGGCATCCCACAAGGCCAGGCCCGCGCCGGTGCCCACCACGTCGGGGGCCACGTACAACGCCCACAACTCGCCCGTGGTGGGTTTGGTCTTGGTGTCGCGCGACCGGTCGAACGCCACGAAACCCAACAGTTTGCCCGCCTCGTTGCAGGCCACCAGCACCTGGGGTTCGGCGTACTCGATGGCCTCACGCCACATGGCCAGGCGCTTGTCAACGGACAGGGTTTTAAGATCTTCAGGGGCCAGCAACTGGGTATAGGCGTGCTGCCAGGCGGCGACATGGATTTCAGCAATGGCTTTGGCATCGCGAAGGGAAGCGGGTCTGATGGAATAAGCGGACATACAAACAGGCATCTGCCGGCAAAAAGGGCGGTATTGTGCCCGCTCGGCTGTCACGCCCTGCAACGACTGTGTGCAACCTGTCACGTATGATGTTTGGCTGAAAACAAAAAACCACTTGGAACATCGTTGTGACACCCCTGACTTTTCACAAATGCATGCAATCTGCCGTGTTGTGCTGCAGCCTGCTCATGCCGCTGCTTGGCCAGGCGGCCAGCGAGCGCAGCGGCATCATCAAGAACCTGGAAGGTGAGGTCACCGTTGTCCGGGGCGGCAAAAGCCTGCCTGCGGCATCAGGCGGAGGCCTGTTCGAGGGTGACCGCATCGTCACCGGGCCAAAAGGTGCCGCAGCAGTCACCCTGAAGGATGGCACGGTGCTGAGCGTCGGGCCCAATTCCAGCATGGACCTCACCCATTACATTTTCGAGCCCACCAGCCAGAATGGCAGCTTGCTGGTCAACCTGGTGCAGGGCACCGTGCGCATGGTCACGGGCATCATGGGCAGAACCAACCCTGAACTGATCAAACTGACAACGCCCACATCGGTGGTCGGGGTACGCGGCACCGATTTCATTGTGGAGGCCACACCATGAAAACTGCTTTCCTGTGGCCGCGCTTGCTTTCTGTGTGCATCGGCGTGCTCGTGGTGGCAGGCTGCTCGACACCGCCGCCTCCACCTCCACCGGTACCCAAAGTCAGCGTGGTGCTCTTGCCGCAGACCGATGCGAGCGGCAACCCCATTCGGACTGCGGTCAGTGTCACCTCTGGCCAACAAGCCTTGCAATTGGACCAACCCTTTGCACTGGCCGAAAGCGACCCCAAGGGTCAACTGGCACAGCGCATCTCCAGTGCAGCCGAGGTACAGGCGCGGTACGGCGAAGTGCTGAAAATCCAGCCACCTTCACCCGAAATCGTGGTGCTGCGCTTCCTGCCCGGCAAGTCGCAACTGACACCCGAGTCCGAGCAGCAACTGCCGGAGCTCATCCAACGTGCACGGGCCCGTGCGGGTGGCGAAATACTGGTGGTAGGGCACACCGACCGCGTGGGCAGCCGGGATGCCAACGATGCACTGTCCCTGCAACGTGCGCAGGCCATTGTCAACCTGCTGAAAGCACGTGGTTTCAGCGAAGACCTTCTCAGCGCCATCGGACGCGGCGAGCGCGAACCAGCTGTCCCCACTGACGATGAAGTGGCCGAACCACGCAACCGTCGGGCCGAAGTCATCATCCGCTGACCACCCAGCCATGGCCACACACCAACCACGCATCGGTTTGCTCACAGGTGGCGGTGACTGTCCCGGCCTGAACGCGGTGATCCGCGCGGTGACCCAGTGTCTGATCCGCCAGTGCAACGCACAGGTTCTGGGCATTCAGGATGGTTTCGCGGGCCTGATGGAATCCCGGACCGTGCCTTTGTCGTGGGACAAAGTAGACGACCTGCTGGCTTTGGGCGGCACGGTGCTGGGTACCACCAACCGCCTCAATCCCCTGGACACACCAGACGGCATTCCTCGCGCACTGCACAACGCCCGCGCATTGGGCCTCGATGCGCTGGTGGCCATCGGTGGCGACGGCACGCTGACCATTGCCCACGCACTGGCCCAACAGGGCATGGCTGTGGTGGGTGTCCCCAAAACCATTGACAACGACATCGAGGGCTGTGAGCGCAGTTTTGGTTTTGACACAGCCGTGGCCACGGTGACCGATGCGCTGGAACGCGTACACACCACGGGACAGAGCCATGGCCGGATCATGATCCTGGAAACCATGGGTCGGCACGCGGGCTGGATTGCACTGGAGGCAGGCATTGCGGGTGCGGCGGACATCATCCTGTTGCCAGAAATCGATCACGACGTGGCCGCACTCGCAGCCGTCTGCCGCGAGCGTGAAGCCCGGCATAACTTCACGCTGATCTGCATGGGTGAAGGCGCGAAGGCGCTGGATGGATGCATCACCTATGACACGCCCGCCCCCGGAGAGGCCGGCAAACCCCGTCTGGGCGGTGCCGCCATGGTGCTGCGCGACCGCTTGCAACCTCTGGTGCACAGCGAAATTCGCGCCACCGTGCTCGGCCATGTGCAGCGCGGCGGCAGCCCGACCCCGTTTGACCGGGTGCTGGCCACGCGTTACGGCGTCCATGCGGCCAACCTGGTTGCGCAAGGTGACTTCGGCCACATGGTGACCTTGCGCGGCGGTCAGTTGGCCACCGTCAACCTTGACAGGGTGGCGGCAAAAAACCGGCAAATCCAACTCGACGACCCACTTTTGCTCACGGCCAGGCAGCTGGGTGTGCATTTCGGCGAAACGGCCACCGCTCCATGACCGCTGGCCTGTCGGAAACCACTGAGCCCACCGGGGCAGGCATGCACGAAAGCCGATTGGCCCGCGCGTTGCGCGAGTTGCTGGCCCGGCGTCGCGTGGCGGCACTGGCCACCCACCAGGCCGATGGCACGCCCTTCGTGTCCATGGTGCCATATGCCATTGAGCCCACTCAGGGTGTGCTGGTGCTGCACGTCAGCGGCCTGGCGGCTCACACCGCGAACATGGAGCGTCAGCCGTTGACGGCTTGCCTTGTCAATGAAGCGGAAGTCGAGGGCGAGCCGGTCCATGCCCTGGCCCGCGTCACCCTGCACACCCGTGCCGAGACATTGCACGCCCACCACCCCATGTGGACAAGCTGCAGGCAGGCTTACTTGCAGCGGTTTCCCGAGGCAGAACCCATGACCGCACTGCCAGACTTCCGGTTCGTGGCGCTGCACGTGCTGGCGGCCCGCCACGTGGCAGGGTTTGGTGCGGCGCGCTCGGTGGATGCGGAAGAGCTGCAACGTGCGCTGCGGTACTGAGCCGCGACCACACGCCGACATCAGGGTGGTTTGGCACGACGAACACTTGCTCGTGCTCGACAAGCCAACCGGTCTGCTGTCGGTACCCGGCAAAGGGCCTGCGGGCGCCGACTGCCTGAGTGCCCGCGTACAGGCCAGGTGGCCAGATGCCCTTGTGGTTCATCGGCTCGACATGGCCACCAGCGGGCTGATGGTGATGGCGCGTGGCGCTGCCAACCAGCGCATCCTGAGCATGGCATTCGCCCGCAGGCTGACCCGCAAGCGCTATGAAGCCGTGGTGTACGGCTGGCTGCCCGGCACTGGATGCACCCACTCGGCAGATGCCGATGGCTGGCACACCATTGACCTGCCCCTGATCGTCGATTGGCCCAACCGGCCGCGCAGCAAAGTCTGCCATGCATCTGGCAAGCCCAGCCTCACACGCTGGCGGGCTATGGGCGCTGCAGCCGACGCTGCCAGCACGCGCTTGGAGCTGGAACCCGTGACCGGGCGTTCGCACCAGCTGCGGGTGCACCTGATGTCAACCGGTCACCCGATCCTCGGTGACGACCTGTATGCCCACAACGAAGCCAGACTGGCCTCGCCCCGCTTGCTGCTGCACGCCACACATTTGAGCCTGCCCCACCCGGCCACCGGACAACCCATGCATTGGTACAGCCCGGCACCTTTTTGAGCCCTGAGCAAGCATGAAAGGCAAGCTGTCAGCGAATGCACAGAATTTGAATTCATAATTACAGATTCCTTCACCCCCTCCCCAACCCACTCGGAGACATCCCATGAGCAGAGAAGTAGTCGTCGTCAGCGGCGTGCGCACAGCCATCGGCACCTATGGCGGCAGCCTGAAAGACATTCCCACCACCGAACTCGCCGCACTGGTGGTGCGCGAGTCGCTGGCACGTGCAGGCGTGGACGGCAAAGACGTCGGTCACGTCGTTTTCGGCCATGTGGTCAACACGGAACCCAAGGACATGTACCTCAGCCGCGTGGCCGCCATCAACGGCGGTTGCAGCGAAGGCACCCCTGCCTACAACGTCAACCGCCTGTGCGGCTCGGGCCTGCAAGCCATTGTCAATGCCAGCCAGAGCATTCTGCTGGGCGACACCGATGTGGCCATCGGCGGTGGTGCAGAAAACATGAGCCGCGGCCCCTATGCCTCCCTGACCGCCCGTTGGGGTGCCCGCATGGGCGATGCCAAGATGGTGGACATGGTGGTGGGCGCGCTGCACGACCCGTTCCACACCATCCACATGGGCGTGACTGCCGAGAACGTGGCGGCCAAGTACGGCATCACCCGCGAAATGCAGGACGCCCTGGCCGTTGAAAGCCACAACCGCGCCGAGCGCGCCACGGCCGCAGGTTACTTCAAAGACCAGATCGTGCCCGTGATGCTCAAGAGCAAAAAAGGCGAAGTGGCCTACACGACTGACGAGCACTTCCGCGCCGGTGCCAAGCTGGAAGATTTTTCCAAACTCAAGCCTGTGTTCGTGAAAGAAAACGGCACCGTGACCGCGGGCAACGCGTCGGGCATCAACGACGCTGCCGCCGCCGTCGTGCTGATGGAAGGCCAGGCCGCCCAGGCACGTGGCCTGAAGCCACTGGCACGCCTCGTGGGCTATGCGCACACTGGCCTCGACCCCAAGATCATGGGCGTGGGCCCCATCTCTGCCACTCAAGCCGTGCTGAAAAAGACCGGCCTGACCGTCAACGACCTGGACGTGATCGAGGCCAACGAGGCCTTTGCCGCCCAAGCCTGCGCCGTGACCCGTGAACTGGGCCTGGACCCCGCCAAAGTCAACCCCAACGGCTCCGGCATTTCATTGGGTCACCCCATCGGGGCCACCGGTGCGCTGATCACCGTCAAGGCGCTGTACGAACTGCAACGCATCCAGGGCCGCTACGCCCTGGTGACCATGTGCATCGGCGGCGGCCAGGGTATTGCCGCTATATTCGAGAGGATGTAACCCACCGGAGGAGCCTCGTGAAAAAAGTACTCGTCGTCGACGATCAATACCCCATTCGCCGCATGGTGAGGTGGTCGGTTGAACATGCCGGGTTCGAAATGCACGAGGCTTCCAACGGTGAACAAGGCCTGGCCCTGGCATTGACCCTCCGACCCAGCCTGCTGCTGTTGGATGTGATGATGCCAGGCCGCTTCGACGGTCTGGAAGTGTGCCGCCAACTCAGGGCACGACCAGAAATGGCTCAGACCTGGATCGTGATGCTCTCAGGCAACGATGCGCCCCAAGACCGCGAAAAAGGCAAGCAGGTAGGTGCCAATGCCTACCTGGCCAAACCGTTCAAACCTGCTCAGCTGAGCAACCTGATCGAAAAACTCGTCAATGGCGGCCCGCCGCCGCCGTTCACGCCAGCAGATCGGCCCACCGCTTCGGCATCCGACGCGAACACGCCCGGTGCCTCTGCCGAACCCGCTTAAGCAGTCGCCAGTGGCGCTTGCCCGCAGCATGCGCGCCCTGAAAAGTCGCAAGCAACAGACAATCGCAAGCGGCAGCCTACCTGGCTGCCACACAGCCCTCAGACCGCTGCGGTGTCTTCCTGAAATCCCTTGGCCCGCAGCGTGACGACCAGCGTGTCGCGCCAGCCCAGCGCGTCAGCGTCTGCGGGTTGAATGGGTGTTGTCTCGTGGATGACCTGCTCGTCGTCAAGCAACAGCAATGACCAGGGCTCCGTCAGGGTGAACCGCTCGCCTTTGGGGCCATGGGCCTCGAACACACGGCTCTCACCACCCTTGATGCCTGTGCGGGCGACCATGAAGACCGCCACGTAATCCACACCGTCACGGTGTGCGCCCTCGGGCGTGGGGCGTCCGATGCCGCCTTGCGTGTCGATGCGGAACTGGTGCACCTCCACAAACCAGGGTTGCTCACCTTTGAGTGAAGATGCCAGTTGGCACAAACCACGCAACAGCGGATGCCAGGCCGGGCTGGCAACACAGGCGGCGTCCAACTCGCCAAACCAGCGCTGCATGCCGCCGTGCAGGGCGTTGTACTCCAGCGGTTGCCAGTGCGCGCGGTGTGGCACCTGGCGCACGGCATCGCCCTGAACCACGAACGACCCGTGGCGGCGCTTGCGGTATCGGCCCCCATCCTTCAGGAACTCGTCAGGCGGCAAATCGGACCAGAAAGGGGTCAAATCATCGAGCGCCGATGCTGACACGCCCAGCAGACGGCAGACCTCCGCAGCACCCACGATGGCAAAACCCTGGTCTTGGACGGCGTCACACACGTTCTGCGCCGGGGTCAGGTTGGGGGTAAACAGTGGGTTGGGCATGGGGTTGAGACAGAGAAACAGACAACAAAAACAAAAGGGATGGCACCTGTTCGGTGCGGGTGAGGGAGTCTAAGCGCGACGACGGGCCACAGCCTGAACACAAACTGAAAAAACAGACACAAATCTGTCCTGGATCAAAGTCTGTTCCTCGTTGCGGTGGCACAGTGGCCGCTGGCAACCGATCGGGTTGCCCCAGCTCCGAAGGAGATGCACATGACGCTGCTGACCTGGTCCGAAACCCTGACCCTGGGCTTCCCGCCCATGGATGACCTGCACAAAGAGTTTGTGGACCGCCTGTGCGATGTGGAACACAGCTCGGACACAGAGTTGCCGGGCGCCTGGGCCAACCTGGTTGCCTGCACCGAGCGGCTGTTCGAGCGTGAAAACGGCTGGATGCGCAGCAGCCAGTTCTCGTCAACCGACAACCACACCATCCAGCACCGTGTGGTGCTGAACATCATGCGCGAGGGCCTGGCCATGGCCCGTGCAGGCCAATCCGCTGAGGTGCATACCATGGCCACCGAGTTGGCAAGCTGGTTTGCCAAACACATCCAGTCACTCGACGCCGCACTGGCCCTGCACATGAGAACCAGCGGTCTGGCCGCCGACCCGCGCAACACCCTGCCGCATTGACCCTTCCTGATTGACCCTGCCGCGCCGGGCAACGGGCTGCATTCGGCTGCGTGGCGGTACCGTCACGGCGTCGCCGCTTTGACCCCCGAAGGCATTGCCAGATCGGATCGACAGGGAAAACCACAATGGTCATCCGAAGGGGCATGCCTATATTCGCCTGGATGTTCATCAAGGAGAGAAGGCTTGACCTCCCCAGTGCAATCCAGTGCGGCGCAGGCCGACATCCACCCGACCCAAACGGCCTTCCCTGCCCCGGCGAGCGACCCCGCCCTCACAGCCGCACCTGACGAAGCCTACCAACCCTATGTCGCGCCAGAACGCGCATCGATTTTCAGTCTGCAACTGGCTGACCTGAGTTTTGACGCCCCGATCACCTGGCTGAAAAAAGGTTGGCATGACTTTGCCCAACACCCCAAACCCGGCTTGTTTTATGGATTCGCTTTCTTTGCGATGGGACATGCGCTGTGGGCAGTGTTCAAGACAGCGCCAGCCTATGTGATGGCGCTGAGTGCCGGTTTTTTGCTGATGGGACCGTTCCTGTGCCTCGGCCTTTACCATGCCAGCCGCGCCATCGAACAAGGACAGCGACCCTCTCTCGCCGAATCGCTGTTGAGTTGGATGCCTACCAAAGGTGCCATGGGCATTTTTGCCGGCGTGCTGCTGATACTGGAGATGCTTTGGGGTCGGGCATCGCTGATCGTGTTTGCGGTCACCTTCAACACTGTGCCCTCGGCCGACAACACGATGGCCCAGTTGCTGGACCCCGAGAACATCGGCTTTCTGGTCACCTATGTCGCTGTGGGGGGGTGTTTGCCGGGTTGATATTTGTGTCCAGCGTGATCGCCATCCCGATGATCATGGACCGGCAAGTGGATGCCGTGTCAGCCGGGCTGACCAGCATCCGGGCCTGCGTGCAGAACCCTGGCGTGATGCTGCTGTGGGGCGCGCTCATCACCACAGTCATCGGTCTGAGCATGCTGCCCTACTTCGTCGGACTGCTGGTGGCCGGCCCGGTGGTGGGGCATGCGACCTGGCACGCCTACCGTGCCATCGTGCCAGACGCCCAGGACAAAATTAATGAACAAAAATAGCTATATCGCTTTTTATATATAGTACTAATGCTACTTTTTTTGATTTTCTCGATCCTGTAACACCCGCCACATGACCTTGCCGCTGCCACTCTTGGGCAGCACTTGCACAAATTCAACCGACCGGGGGCATTTGTAAACGGCCATGTTGTCGCGACACCAGGCCACCATGTCGGCCTCGGTCACACTGTCTTCCATGCCCGGGCGCAGCACCACCACCGCTTTCACACTCTGTCCGCGGTAGGCGTCGAGCGTGGCGATCACACAGGCTTCGGCCACGGCAGGGTGCCGGTACATCAGCGCCTCCACCTCTGCCGGCCAGACCTTGAAGCCACTGGCATTGATCATGCGCTTGAGGCGGTCAGTGAGGAAAAAGTACCCCTCATCGTCCACATGCCCCAAGTCTCCGGAGCGGAAAAACCGCTTGCCATCGAGCTCGAAAAACGCGTCCCGGGTGGCCTCTGGCCGCTGCCAGTAACCCTGGAACACCTCCGGCCCGTGGATGACGATCTCGCCCTGCTCTCCCGCAGGGAGTTCAGCCAATGTTTCAGGATCGACGATGCGGGCGTCGGTACTCAGGAAGGGCAACCCCAGACATTGCTGCCTGGGCGCATCGGGCGGGTTGCAGTGCGAAGGCGCAGCGGTTTCGGTCAGCCCGTAACCTTCGACATACCGCAGACCGTAGTTGTCCAACAGACGCTGCGCCACCGCCTGAGGCATGGCTGCACCCCCGCCGCCGATGTAGACCAGGCTGCTGAGGTCGTAATTGGCAAAATGCGGGCTGGCCAACAAGTCCATCACCATCGTGGGGATGTTGGTCCAGTGCGTCACCCGGTGATGTGAGATCAGCCTGCCGGCCAGGTCACGGTCCCAGCGGGGCATGACCACCATGGTGCCGCCACCGTACACCGACGCGTGTACACCGGACACCATGCCGGTGATGTGGAACATGGGCACCACCAGCAGCGAAACATTCTCTGCCGTGCCATTGCCCCACACGTTGGCAGCCACCGCGTTGTGCATGATGCTGGCATGTGGGTGCATGCAGCCTTTGGGTAAGCCAGTGGTGCCACTGGTGTAAGGCAACGCGGCCAGGTCGTGCGGTTGCGCCCGATGCAGCGGCACCGGGCTGGTGCACGCCAAGGCTTCGGCCCAGTCGCTGACGCTGACATCTGGTGCACCCGATGCCACGGCTTGGGCGCACACATCGTGTCGCGCGGCCCACCAGGCTATCCAACCCTCGGGCACGCCACGGCGCGCCAGATCGGCCGCTGGCTGCCCCCGATCGAAGTCAGGCAACATGTCGGTGTAGTGGGTGACCAGCAATCGGCTCAGCCGCTGTGCTGCAGGCAGTTGTGCGTTGGCGCTCAACAATTCGCCCGCCAGATCAGCGGACACGATGGCAAGTTTCACCCCCGGATCGGTGATGTAGTGCTGCAACTCGTTGGCACGGTTCATGGGGTTGACCGGTACCACCACCGCATTGGCTCGCAACACGGCAAAGTGCGCAACCACCCATTGCGGGCAGTTCTGCATCAGCAGGATGACCCGATCGCCTGCCTGCACACCCTGTGCATGAAGCCAGGCGGCGACACGTTCAGCCTGTGCCACCCACTGCGCATAGGTGAGGACGGCATCGAAGCACACCACGGCCGGTTTGTCGGGGTACCGCAACGCACTGACAGCCAGGTTGTGCCACAGCGACGTGGCAGGTGGCTCGATCGAGCGCGGCAAGCGAGCAGGCCAGTTCTTGGGACGGGGCAACCCCGTCGACAAGGCTGGAGATGGGATTTCGGTACCGACCATGTTCATGCGGACATCCTTCCAAAGCACGCCAAAGCGCGTCACAAAAACGCTTGGCAGGCTATCCCTTCGACACGGCCCGCGCAAGCGAGCGAATGTCCCGGACGGGACGAAAAGGGCAGTTTCTGACAATTTACTGACACACACCAGCCTTGGGCACGGTATGTGCATGCGAATAACTGACCGTCATGCTGATGACAGTTGGCATGCAATCCGTGCATACAACCCGCGCGTAAACCCCGATGTTGAGGCGTTCATGCTTGGGTACAGTGCCGCAGCAGGCAAGACGCTGTTCCAAACGCACGTCAAACCGTTTCATTCCCCAACATGGAGAGATTTTTCATGGCTATTTCGACTTTCAAGTTGGCCGCTCTGGCCGTTGCTGCAGTGGGTACGCTGGCCGCTGCACCCGCGATGGCAGGCAAAACACTGGACGCGATCAAGGCACGCGGCCAGATCGTCTGCGGCGTGAACACTGGCCTGGCCGGTTTCTCTGCTGCCGATTCAAACGGCAAGTGGACAGGTCTGGACGTGGACATCTGCCGCGCTGTGGCGGCTGCCACGCTGGGCGACGCCGAAAAGGTCAAGTACGTCCCCCTGAACGCCCAGCAACGTTTCACAGCCCTGCAGTCTGGCGAGGTGGATGTGCTGTCGCGCAACACCACGTTCACGCTGAACCGCGATGCATCGCTGGGCCTGCACATGACAGCTGTCACGTACTACGATGGCCAAGGCTTCATGGTACCCGCCAAGAGCAAAATCAAGAGCGCCAAACAGCTCAAGGGTCAGACCGTGTGTGTGCAGTCCGGCACCACCACGGAAAAGAACATGACCGACTACTCCAAGGCCAACAAGCTTGACCTGAAGCCCGTCGTGTTCGAAAAGGTCGAGGCCGCCACCGGTGCCTACTTCTCGGGCCGCTGCGTGGCCTATACCACAGACGCATCAGGCCTGGCCTCGGTACGCAACAAGGAAGCCAAGAACCCGGCTGACCACGTGATCCTGCCTGAGCTGATTTCGAAAGAACCCCTTGGCCCCATGGTTCGCCGTGGTGATGACGAGTGGTTTGCCATCGTCAAATGGGTGATTTACGGTCTGGTCGAGGCCGAGGAATATGGCATCACGCAAGACAACGTGCTGGCCGAAAAGGCCAAGAGCACCGACCCCGTGGTACAGCGCATCCTGGGTGCCACCGAAGACACCGGCAAGCTGCTGGGCCTGGATCGCGACTGGATGGTTCGCGCCATCCAGGCCACCGGCAACTATGGCGAGATCTTCGAGCGCAACGTGGGCCCGAAATCCGCCCTGGCATTGCCCCGGGCACTCAACAACCAGTGGAAGAACGGCGGCCTGATGTACGCCTTCCCTGTCCGCTGATAGCCCTCGTCTGAACAAAACCGTTCGCGCCCCAAAGGCCGAACGGTTTTTTTTGATGCCAGTCGTTTGGAGTTGATGACACATGACAACCTCCACCCCCCCAAAAAAGAACAATTGGTCGTGGCGAAGCCAGGCCTTTCGCGGTCTGATCTACCAGGTCATTGCCATCGTGGTCATCGGTCTGGCCGGCTGGTTTCTGGTGCACAACACGCTAGAGAACATGCGCATCCGTGGCATCCAGAGCGGTTTCGACTTTCTCACCCAGCCTGCCGGCTTCGACATTGGCGAGAGCCTGTACCCGTTCGATTCTGGCGAGCACTACTGGGCTGCCTTCCTGGTGGGGCTGACCAACACCTTGCGGGTGGCCATCATCGGCATCGTCATCACCACCGTGCTGGGCACGTTGCTGGGCATCGGACGGTTCTCGCGGAACGCGCTGGTGCGTGGGCTGTGCTCTGCGTACGTGGAGTTTTTCCGCAATGTGCCCGTGCTGCTGCAACTGCTGATGTGGTACCTATTGTTCACCGAAATGCTGCCTGCAAGTTACGAAGCCTGGCAGGTCGGCAACTTTTACCTGAGCAAAGGCGGCCTGATTTTCCCGGTTCCTGTTTGGGCCGCCGGACATGCATGGGCGCTTGCAGGACTGGTGGCCGGTCTGCTACTGGCATGGGTCTACCGCAAATGGGCGTTCACACAGTTTGAGGCCACCGGCCAACTGCGCAGCATGTTCTGGGCACCCGTTGCCATCGTCAGCGCCATGGCTGTGCTGGGGTGGGTGCTGGGCGGTGCCCCCACCGAGATGAACACGCCCAGCAAGGGGGATTTTGCCATCGAGAATGGGGGTGCCCTCACGCCCGAATTCCTGGCCGTGCTGCTGGGGCTGTCGATTTACACGGCTGCGTTTGTGGCCGAAGTGGTGCGTGCGGGCATACAGTCGGTCTCCCGTGGCCAGGCCGAAGCCGCCGCCGCACTGGGGTTGTCCAAAGGGCAGGAAATGCGGCTGGTCATGCTGCCCCAGGCCTTGCGGGTCATCATCCCGCCGATGACCAACCAGTACCTGAACCTGACCAAAAACTCGTCCCTTGCCGTGGCCATCGGCTACCCCGACGTGGTGTCGATTGCCAACACGGCACTCAATCAAACAGGCCGCGCCGTGGAGTGCATTGCCATCGTGATGCTGGTGTACCTGACCACCTCGCTCAGCACCTCGCTGCTGATGAACTGGTACAACGACCGTGCGGCCATCAAGGAACGCTGAGACCAGCTCCCCGGAGATCAGAGCCATGACTGCCAAGACTTTTGAACCCATTGCGCCCCGCCCCGCCCCGGTGCGAACCGACGGCCCCGTGGCCTGGGCCAAGCAAAACCTGTTTGCCGACTGGAAAACCAGCGCTGGCACGCTGATGATCCTCGGCCTGCTCCTGTGGTGGGCTCCGCAATTTTTCAACTGGGCCGTGGTGAATGCCATGTGGCGCCCGGACGCCGAAGCCTGCCGTGCAGATGGCATCGGTGCGTGCTGGGGCGTGGTGGCAGAAAAGTACCGCCTCATCATCTTCGGACGCTACCCGTTCGACGAACAATGGCGTCCACTGGTGGCCACGTGCCTGATGGTGGGCCTGCTGGTCATCAGTTGCATCCGGTACTGCTGGAAGCCCTGGCTGCCCGTGGTCTGTGTCGCGGTGCTGGCTGCCTTCTTCACGCTGATGTACGGTGACACCATGGGCCTGACCAAGGTGGAAACCGACCGGTGGGGCGGCTTGCCCCTGACCATCTTGCTGGCGAGCCTGTCCATCGTGATGGCCTTTCCGATCGCATTGGTGGTGGCATTGGGCAGGCGCTCCAACCTGCCGGCCATCCGCTCGTTCTGCACCATTTACGTGGAACTGATTCGGGGAGTACCCCTCATTTCGGTGCTGTTCATGGCATCGTTCATGTTCCCCCTGTTCATGCCGCAGGGACTGACCATCGACGTGCTCATCCGCGTGCTGGTGGGCATCACGCTGTTTGCTGCGGCCTACATGGCCGAGGTGATTCGCGGAGGTTTGCAGGCCATTCCCAAGGGTCAGATCGAGGCTGCTGCCACGCTGGGGCTGAGCTACTGGCAGACGCAGTTCAAGATTGTGCTGCCTCAAGCGTTGGCCATGGTGGTGCCGGGCATCATGAACAACTTCATTGCCATCTTCAAGGACACTTCGCTGGTCACCATCGTCAGCCTGTACGAACTGACGGGCGCGCTGGGCCTGGCACTGAACTCCGATGCCGACTGGCGCCCGTACAAGATTGAAGGCTATTTGTTCATCGCCATGATCTACTTCGGCTTCTGTTTTGCCATGTCACGGTACAGCCTGTGGGTGGAAAAACAGGTCAATAAAAGCAAGCTGCGCTGATCTGGCATAGGTTTTCAGCTACACATATTGGGAATACAACATGACTGAACCCATCATCACTTTCGAGAAGGTCAACAAGTGGTACGGCAACAACTTCCATGTGCTGCGCGACATTGACCTCTCCGTGGCCAAGGGTGAACGCATCGTGGTGTGCGGCCCGTCCGGCTCGGGCAAATCGACCATGATCCGCTGCATCAACCGCCTGGAGGAGCACCAGCAAGGTCGGTTGGTGGTCGATGGCACCGAGTTGACCGACGACGTAAAAGCCATCGACCAGGTCCGCAAGGAAGTGGGCATGGTGTTCCAGCAGTTCAACCTGTTCCCGCACCTGACCGTGCTGGAGAACCTGACGCTGTCGCCTATCTGGGTGGGCAAGATGCCCAAGAAGGAAGCTGAAGAACGTGCGATGGCACAGCTCAAACGCGTGCGCATTGCGGAACAGGCCGGCAAGTACCCGCTGCAGTTGTCAGGCGGTCAGCAGCAACGGGTGGCGATTGCCCGTGCGTTGTGCCTGAAACCCAAGATCATGCTGTTTGACGAGCCCACGTCGGCATTGGATCCTGAAATGATCAAAGAGGTGCTGGACGTCATGGTCGAAATGGCCAGCCAGGGCATCACCATGATCTGCGTGACCCACGAAATGGGCTTTGCCAAAGCGGTGGCCGACCGGGTGATCTTCATGGACCAGGGGCAGATCGTGGAGCAGAACACACCGCACGAATTCTTCAACCACCCACAGAACGAACGCAGCCGCGACTTCCTGTCCAAAATTCTGGGGCACTGATGGCACAGCCCGAAGCACCAGCCGTCCCCGTTGCACCCGCCGCATCTGCAATACCTGGCGTGTCTGTCGCCACTGGTGAGCTGACACACCTGCTGAAATTGCTCGACAACTGGCAACAGACACCTGCCGATGTGCGGGCCCTGTCAACCTGGCTGCATTCGGGTTGCCCCGCCTTGCGCACCCACTTGCCGCCCCGATACATGACCGTGTTGCAGGACGTGGTGGGCAGGCTGGAGTCCAGTGCCCTGTTTGCCGAGGAGAGCTGCTCGTTCAGCCAGCGCGACCTCCTCGACAGCCTGCGCACTTGGGCCAACAAAGCAGCCAGCGCGCTGGCATGACCCGGGTGCTGTCTGCCGCGGCCTGCAAAGGCTACCCCTCCTGGGCACCGCCCATGCCAGCGTCGGCTGTCGGCCAACAAGGTTGGCATGTGCTGCAAGACGATTGGCCCCTCCCCAGCGCCACGCTGAAACGCGCTGCCCTGGCCCACAACCTGGGGTGGATGCAGCAGTTGGTCAACCGTGCCGGCGTGGATTTGGCCCCGCACGGCAAAACCACGCTCTCGCCGGAACTGTTCCAGATGCAGTTGGCGCAGGGCGCATGGGGCATCACGTTTGCCAGCGTCGCTCAGCTGGCGTTCGGTGTCGCGGCGGGTGTGCAACGCGCCATCATTGCAAACCAGGTGCTGCTGGCGCATGACCTGACCTGGCTCGCAAAGTTGCGCCAGGCGCACACGGCCCTGCAAGCACCGTTTTTGCTCGACTCCATTGAACAACTGGCCGCCATCGAAAGCCACTGGGCCCGCATCCCGCCTGAGAACCAGCGCACGGTTCCGCCCTTCGACGTCCTGGTCGAGTTGGGCATGCAATCGGGCCGCACGGGTTGCCGCACCCTGGAACAGGCGCTGGTCCTGGCGCACGCCGCACACGCCAGCCCGGCGGTGCGACTGGTGGGGGTAGAGTGCTATGAGGGCCTGTGGGCCAAGGGTGACCATGTTGCAGACACGACCCTGGTCAACGGTTTGCTCCAGACCGTCCACGTGCTGACACACGCCTGCGACGCGGCAGGGCTGTTCGCCGACACGCCGGAAGTGCTGGTAACGTCGGGTGGATCAGCCGTTTATGACCTGGTGGCCGACCGACTGAAACCCACCCTCTCCAAACCCGTCAGAGGTTTGCTGCGTTCGGGTTGCTACATCACCCACGACGATGGGTTTTACAAACGCCTGGGGCATCTGGCCTGCGAGCGGTTGACGCAAACGGTTCCGGCCCACGAATGGCCCGACTGTGGCAGCGGCTTGCGGGCTGCCCTGGAAGTCTGGTGCGTGGTGCAGTCCCGGCCCGAGCCCCACCTGGCCATCCTGAACGCGGGCAAACGCGACCTGTCGTTCGACATGGGTGCCCCCGTGCCGGTGCGGTGGTGCCCAGCTGGCCTGCGCACACCCGAGGCCGCACCACCTGAGTGGCGCGTTGTGCAACTGAATGACCAGCACGCTTACCTCGACATGGGCAGCAGCGGTGCCTCTTCGTCCCAGCTCGTGCCCGGCGACCGCGTGGCGCTGGGCATCTCGCATCCCTGCACGACGTTTGACAAATGGCCGTGGATGCCGCTCGTGTCTGACACGGGCGACGTGACCGGTGCCATCACCACCGGTTTTTGAATCAATCGCCTTCGTCAGGACAGAGGTGGCAACAGATCGGGGTAAACGGTGGTGTGCCCCTCTGGCGCAGGTTGACGGGCGCTGTTGCGCGTGGCGACGTCGAGCACCTGACTCAGCGCGTCGTCAACCACACTGTTGGCTGCGACCAACTTGATGCGAGACGAGCGGTAGAGGTCCTCGAATGCGCGCCGGCTCATGGAACTGGTCCGTCCACCCTGACTGCCAAACAGGTACATGAGACCGTGGGGACTTTTCCAGGCCAGTTGCAAGCGGACCCACTCGCCTGACACACGGGCCAGATCGACCCAAGCACCCATCTCCAGCTCGGGCACCTCGTCGATGGGAAGCTCATCGTCCAGCAACAACACATCAACCCGCACACCTTTGCGTTTGACCGCTGAGGACCCGCCCGATGCGGGATATTCGCTGTCCATGAAACCCGAATCTTCGGCCTCGGACGGTTTCACCCAGGGACGTTGCGCATCGCTCCCTGAACCGGAGTCCACAAACGAGCCGGCATGTTCTGCTGCGTTTCCTGTCGGATCCGCTGCCGGATCAAGCCGGGCATCGCCCAGTGCCCGATGCGCCACCTCACCGTCCGGCTCCGAACGGAGAGCTTGGGCGTGCAAGCCCATCAGGGTGCTGATGAACTGGCTGGACGCCGCGCCGTTGTAACCGATGGTTTGCAGCCCCTCCCGCAGGGTGCGCAGCATCCCGGGAATGACCCTTGCGAGCCGGGCGCGGTTGCGCCGGGCCGCATCGACCCGGCTGCTCCAGATCAGGTCCGAAACCACACCCAGGTAACGCATGTCGGCTGGCATGCGCGCTTTTACATCAACTTTTCCATCAGCTTTTGCACCGGCTTTCTCGGTGCCACGGTCAGGCTCCAGTTGGGCCTGGGCAATCACCTGCGCCCAAGGCCCTTTCAGGAATTTGCGCACCGCCTTGTCGGCCAGTTCGAAATCGCGTCGCAAAGACAGCTCTTTGGCCACCCGATCGGCCACCAGGAAACGCTGCTCGGCCTGCATCAGGTGGGCCACCGCCCGCCCTTTTTCCAGGTTTTGCGCACCCTGCTCGTCTGGCCCGGTATCGGCAGCAGCGACGACGTCCAGCGCGGTTTCAAACAGCGAACCCAAGCGCACGTCTGTGCGTGCCAGCAGAGGCACCAGATCTTCCAGCCTGGCCCGGAACGCGGCGAATCCGGGCGCACTTTCCTGGCTGAATCCGAGGCTGCGGTGGGTGATTTCGTCCAGCAACTTGCGCGCCGGGTTCTGTCGGTCCACAAAAAACCGTGGTTCGTCCCGTGCAATCCGCAGCAAGGCCGGCTGAAGCTGCTGCAACACGCCACGCACAGGTGGCAGCAGCCGGGCATCTTGCGCCATGCCGGTCAGCATCAGGGTCACCACCTCACTGGCCAAGGCCTGCAACGGGGAGCCTGCTTCTGGCGAAGTGGATGCGTCCACAGCCTTCGTATTCGGTTGGGCACCCCTGCGCTTGCTGGCTTCGGCCGCCGGTGGCAGGTAGGTGGCCGGGAAATCGATCATGGGCACCGCAGCAGGTGGGGGTGGAGGCGGTACCTGTCCCGCTGACGGCTGCGGCAAAGTCCCTGCACCGCTGACAAGCAAATCATGCAAATGGTCGAGCGTCAGGAAACCCGATGCCCCTGCGTCGCCACCCACATCCAGGACCTGCTGCGGAGCAGCATGGTGCACCTCTGCGAGGCCCGGCGGACGGTGATGCCCACCACTGCCCGAACGCGATACCGTGGCCGCCACAGGTGCATGCACCACCTTGTAATCAGCGGGTTTGATGCCGAGTTGCAACAGCACGCCGATCAGTGTCTGGTACAGCACCTGCAATTCCTGCCCCAGCAACTCGGTGCCATGCGTCAGCCAGAGGGCACGCACAGCTTTGTCGCGTGTCGTGCTCTCCATGGTGATGCGCAAGGCCTTGATGGCCACGTCGGGCCGCAGGGGATTGTGTTCGGGACGGTTGGCGGACAAGCCCTGTGCACGGCTGAGCAACGCGCTCAATTCGGTCAAGGCGTCGCCAGCCGCACCCTGAACAGCCTGCTCCAGTCTGGCCACTTGAACCGTGGCCTGTATCTGGAAGTCATCCATGAGTTCGAGCTCGTCGAAGCTGATGCTGTCGAGCGATCGCTTGGGTGCGCCGGTTTGGCCGGGATGACGCAACGCCTCGGTCACCGCATCCGACCACGCTTGCACCCACCGGTCTGCGAACGAGTCTCTCGCCTGCGACAACTGCTGTACGGCACGGGAGAAATCAGCGCGCTGGGCAGGGCCGACCGCCCATGACTCCTGCTGACGCAACACCTCGAGCACGCCAGCCGTCCAGCGACCGATCAGGCTGCGGGACTCGTCCATCGCCCGACTGAGACAAGCCTTCAGCGCGGGAGATGCCCCCCCCCTGGCCAAGCCTTCACCCGATTTCTGATGACTCAAAACACCCTCCGTTTACACACTTATTGATAGCTGATAATGTATATCAAACAAGCGCTGAGTCACAAAAACCACAAAAATTCAAGCAGATGGGGTCACGGCGTGGCCAGCAACCGCTTCCAGCCCTCCGGGCCCAGCTTGCGTAACACGTCAATGTTGCGTTCGTAAATCACATCGGTGTCGCCAAAGGAATCGATGGCCTTGCCCAGGCTCTCTTCGCGAATCAGGTGCAGCGTCGGGTACGGTGACCGGTTGGTGAAGTGGCTCATGTCACCCTCCGGCTCGCCCTCGAACACAAACTGTGGGTGAAACGGCGCGATCTGCACCACACCCTCCAGCTCGTGCTCCGCCAACACTTCGTCGGCCACGTTCAGGAAATCGTTGAACACGAAAAAGTCGGGGAACAACGTGGGGTGCACCAGCAGCGTGGTGTCCACCTCCTCGCCCGGCGTGTTCTTCAGCAGCTCGAGTTCCCTGTCCAGATCATCCAGGAAACCGTCAATGTGCCGAGCCTGACTCACCACCAGCCGTACCTGGTTCTTGACATACACCGCTTTGGCGAACGGGCACAGATTCAGCCCGATGACAGCTTCCTCCAGCCAGCGGCGCGTCGCCGCCAGCACCTCGTCTTCAGTGGTCACAGGTACCTCCGTCAAAAGCTGACACACCGCAGGCATGGGTGCCACGCAAACACCCAGCAGCAAGCCAACGGGCCGCCATCACTTCAACGACTTGAAGCGTGCACGCTTGGGCCTTGCACCCTCTTCACCCAGACGCTTCTTCTTGTCTTCTTCGTACTCGGTGAAGTTGCCGTCGAAGAACTTCCATTGCGAGTCACCTTCGTACGCCAGGATGTGGGTACAGATGCGGTCGAGGAACCAGCGGTCGTGGGAAATGACCATGGCGCTACCGGCAAACTCCAGCAGCGCCTCTTCCAGCGCACGCAGGGTTTCCACGTCCAGGTCGTTGGAGGGCTCGTCCAGCATCAGCACGTTGCCGCCCTGTGCCAGTGTTTTCGCCAGGTGCAAACGGCCGCGCTCACCGCCCGACAGACTGCCCACCAGTTTCTGCTGGTCGTTGCCCTTGAAGTTGAAGCGGCCAATGTAGGCACGGCTGGGCATCACGAACTTGCCCACCGTGATGTTGTCGAGTCCGCCGGACACGTCTTCCCAGACGGTCTTGCTGCCATCCAGGCTTTCACGGCTCTGATCTACAAACGCCAGCTTGGCGGTCTGGCCGATGGTGATGCTGCCACTGTCCGGCTTTTCCACGCCCTGGATCATGCGGAAGAGGGTCGACTTGCCCGCACCGTTGGGGCCGATGATGCCGATGATGGCACCCGCTGGCACGGCAAAACTCAGGTTGTCGATCAGCAGGCGGTCGCCGAACGATTTGGTGACGTTGTTGAACTCGATGACCTGAGCCCCCAGACGCTCCGCGACAGGAATGAAAATTTCATTCGTCTCGTTGCGCTTCTGGTAGTCGACATCGCTCAACTCCTCGAAACGCGCCAGACGCGCCTTGCTCTTGGCCTGGCGGCCCTTGGCATTCGAGCGCACCCACTTCAATTCCTCCTTCATGGCCTTCATGCGGGCGTCTTCGGTCTTCTGTTCAGTCTCCAGACGACGCTCTTTCTGGTCCAGCCAGTCGGTGTAATTGCCCTTGTAGGGAATGCCTTGGCCACGGTCCAGTTCCAGAATCCACTCGGCCGCGTTGTCCAGGAAATAACGGTCATGGGTAATGGCCACCACCGTGCCGGAGAAGCGCTGCAAAAACTGCTCGAGCCAGTGCACGCTTTCGGCGTCCAGGTGGTTGGTCGGCTCGTCGAGCAACAACATGTCGGGTTTTGACAACAGCAGCCGGCACAGCGCAACACGGCGCTTTTCACCACCCGACAGGTTCTTGATCGTGGCCTCCCAGGGCGGCAGGTTCAACGCATCGGCGGCCAGTTCCAACTGCAAATCGGCATTTTCAGAGCCCGATGCGGCGATGATGGCCTCCAGTTCTGCCTGCTCGGCCGCCAGCGCATCGAAGTCGGCGTCGGGCTCCGCGTAGGCGGCGTACACCTCTTCCAGCCGCTGTTTGGCGGCCAGCGCACCACCGATACCCTCTTCCACAGCCTGGCGCACGGTCTGCTCGGGCGCCAGTTGCGGCTCCTGGGGCAGGTACCCGATCTTGATGCCGGGCATGGGGATGGCCTCGCCCTCGATCTCCTTGTCAACCCCCGCCATGATTTTGAGCAGGGTCGACTTGCCCGAACCGTTCAGGCCCAACACGCCAATCTTGGCTCCAGGGAAGAAACTGAGGGAAATGTTCTTCAGGATCTGGCGCTTGGGTGGCACCGTTTTGCACACCCGGTTCATGGAAAAAACATACTGGGCCATGGAGACTCTCTTTCTGAAATACGGGGAACACCTCGCAACACGCAAAATGTCCAAACCCCGAATTATCCGCGCATGCGACAATACAGCCCGTCATGCGTCACAGTCGGCGCACTGACCGGCACACTGCCGGGGAGCACAGCGCGCCACCTGCCACAGGTCAGCGGGCACTCCCGAACACCAACTGCAGGCCCCAGACTGACCGTCCCCCGACGAAAGCGGATGGCACGGGCATGCTCCCAGCACCCCGGACGGGTGCCAATAAAAATGACATTTGACGAACTGAACCTGGCTGCGGCCATCCTGCAAGCTGTGCGCGAAGAGGGATACGAGACACCCACGCCCATACAGGCGCAGGCCATTCCGGCTGTGCTGGCCGGCCATGACCTGCTGGCCGGTGCACAGACCGGCACCGGCAAGACCGCAGCGTTCACCCTGCCCATGCTGCACAGGCTTTCGCAGTCAACGGGCGGCACCGGCAAGCTGGGTGGCAAGGCCATTCGCGCCCTGGTGCTCACACCCACACGGGAGCTGGCTGCGCAGGTCGAGGACTCGGTCAAAACCTATGGGAAGTACCTGACGCTCACGTCAGGTGTGATCTTCGGCGGCGTGGGCATGAACCCGCAGATCAACATGCTGAAAAAGGGCGTCGACATCCTGGTGGCCACACCGGGTCGCCTGCTCGATCTGGCACAGCAGGGTTTTCTGGACCTCTCTCAGGTTGAAGTGCTCGTGCTGGACGAAGCCGACCGCATGCTGGACATGGGATTCATCCATGACGTGAAGAAAGTGCTGGCCATGGTGCCTGCACAGAAGCAGAGTCTGCTGTTCTCCGCGACGTTCAGCGACGAAATCAGGGACCTGGCCAACGGCCTGCTGCGCGATCCGCAAAGCATTCAGGTCACCCCGCGCAACACCACGGTTCAGCGCATCTCCCAGGTCATCCACCCGGTGGGGCGTGGCAAAAAGAAGGCCGTGCTGGTTCACATCATCAACGAGCACAACTGGAGCCAGGTGCTGGTGTTCACCCGCACCAAGTTCGGTGCCAACAACGTGGCCGAATACCTGTGCAAGAACGGCATCAACGCCATGGCGCTGCACGGCAACAAGAGCCAGGCTGCCCGGACGCAGGCGCTTGCCGGTTTCAAGAGTGGCGAAATCCGTGCGCTGGTGGCCACCGACATCGCTGCGCGTGGCATCGACATCGACGATCTGCCGCACGTGGTGAACTATGAAATCCCGAACATCAGCGAAGACTATGTGCACCGGATCGGACGCACGGGCCGCGCCGGGGCCAGTGGCGAGGCGGTCAACCTGGTCTGCATGGACGAAGAGGGCTTCATGCAGGACATCGAGCGTTTCACCAAGCAGCGCATTGAGGTCAAGGTCATCGACGGCTTCGGCCCTGAACCCGGTGAAAAGGCCGAGCCCATTGCCATGGGTCGGCAGACCATCTGGGGCGGGCTGGGTAAGCCGCCCAGCCGTGAGGTGATGGCCGCCGCTGCCAAGGCTGCGCGCACTGAAATGCTGCAGCGCGTGCGTGAACGCAAAGCCAATGAACAGGGCGCAAAAGGCAGTGGCCGTCATCAGGGTGGATCGCAAGCTCAGTCATCCGGAGAAATCCCGCCCGACGGTCAGCTGGCGCAAGCGCCCCGCGAAGGTTCACGCGAAGGATCCCGTGATGGCCAGCGCGATGGTCGCCCGCCACGCCGTGACCGCGACCGCCGTCAACGCAGCGGCCAGGGTCGCAACGGTCAGGGCAACGGTGGCGGACACCCGCGCGCACAACCCCCACGCGAGGCCTCGGGTCAACCCAATCAGCCGCGTCACGAACGCGCCAACCGTGGCCCTCGCGATGACAACGATGACGGTTACGAACGTCAGCCCGGCCCCAACGCCCACCTGGGCAGCATGCGCATCCGTGAACCCCGGTTCAAACCATCCAATGGCGGCCAGCCAGACCCGTTGCGCACCAGCATCGATTCACTCGGCGGACGCGGCGGCAACCGCAACCGTGGTGGCGGCGGCGGTGGACGCGGTGGTCAACGTGGCGACAAAGGAGGCCCTGCCGATCCGCTCAGGACCTCATTCGGCCGCCTTCGCTGAACACCCGTTCTGAAACAGGCCGGTCACTCAAGAGCCTCTGGCGGAAATGCCAGGGGCTTTTTTGTGGATGGAGGTATCAGCCTCTCACGAATGCAGTCACCAACGGCTCATCACCCAGCTGCCGGCTGCAATGGCCATGCACAGCCGGGTCAAACACCGCCCCTACTGGCAACGTGTCGTTCGAGTAGAAATGCTCGCCTGGGCCAAAAACCCGGCGCGTGCCGTCCTGCAAACCAATCTCCATCTGGCCCTGCAGCACAAACAACCATTGCGGGGTGGTGGTGCAATGAAACTCGCTGCGAAAGCCCACCGGGCTGCGCCTGAGCTGCAATCCGCCGCTGGGCATGCACGCCGACAAGCGCGCAGCAGGCGATCCCTCGGTCAAAGCAATCTGCCGTTCGGCAAAACGGGCCCGGCCATCGCTGTCGGTGTACAGCACCACCTGGGTGAAAACATCATGGGTGTCGTTCAAGGTCATCGTCCTGGGTATTGAGGGAAGTATCGGGCGGCGCATAGAGCAAGGCCAGACAGGTGTCCAGCAAGGCATGCAGCGCCACCACATTGTCAACGCCCAGCCGCTGGTTGATGGCCAGTTGGGCACTCAGCCACTGGCGTTGGGCGTCTGCCCGCAACGCAACACCGGCCTCGGTGGCCACCACCAAGTGCCCTCTGTCATCTTCGCCTGGACAGGTGGTGACCCACCCTGCATCGATCAGCGGCTTCAGGTTGCGAGACAGCGTGGACGGTGCCAGCTTCATGGTGTACGCCAGCGTGACGGGGCGAATCGGCCCCATTTTGACGACATGCGACAACAGCGAGTACTGCGTGCCTTTCAGACCGCTGGCCCCCACCACTGCATCGAAATGGGATCCCACGGCTCGCGTCAGCTGCCGCAGCTTCATGTTGGTACAGCCCTGTGGCTTACCCGGCACATGTCTACCTGTGACAGGCTCAATTTGGTCTGGTGTCACCGGTGCATCAGTCATGAACTTGATTGTATCTACAATCATTGCATATACAACACATGCCCAACCGCCATGACTCAAGCATCTCATCAAGACACCCTCCACGCCTGGCTGCAGGCTGAAGCGGACACACTGGAACGGCTGTCCAAAGGCCCCGGACCTGGCGTGGCCACCCGCGCTCAACTGGCAGGCAAAAACGGGCTGCAAACCATGCAGGCCATGCTGGCCGGGGAGTTGCCCTATGCGGCTATTGCCCGCACCTTGGATTTCTGCCTGATCGAAGTTGGCGAGGGTCGCGCTGTTTTTCAGGGCACACCGGGCAGCCAACACTTCAACCCCATGGGCACCGTACACGGTGGCTGGTTTGCCACCCTGCTCGACTCCGCCCTCGGCTGTGCCGTGCACACCCTGATGCCGGAGGGTCGTGCCTACACCACCGCAGAGTTGAGCGTCAACATTGTTCGCGCACTCACGCCCGATGTGAAGCGGGTGCGCGCCGTTGGCTCCGTGGTGCACTGCGGGCGCCAATTGGCCACGGCAGATGCCAGGCTGGTCGGCCCAGACGGCAAGCTGTACGCCCACGCCACCACCACCTGTCTGGTGTTTGACGTTGCGGCAAAATCTGGGGCATGAGACTACTTCACACCATGTTGCGGGTGGGTGACCTGCAGCGATCCATCGATTACTACACCCGCGTGCTCGGCATGAACCTGTTGCGCATGTCCGAGAACACCGAATACCGCTACACGCTGGCTTTCGTCGGCTTTGGCAGCAATCCGGACCATGCCGAAATCGAACTGACCTTCAACTGGGACACCACCAGCTACGACATGGGAACTGCCTACGGCCACATCGCCCTCGGTGTGCCCGATGTGGCTGCGGCCTGCAACCGCATCCGCCAGGCAGGCGGGCAGATCACCCGGGAACCCGGCCCGGTCAAGGGTGGCAAGTCGGTCATTGCATTCGTGGCAGACCCCGACGGTTACAAGATCGAGCTGATCCAGCGCCCGGAATACGCCCATTGAACCCGCGAAGCGGTGTCGCCGCCGCGCCCGCGCGGTGCGGCCACAGCATGTACCAGCAAGTGGAGCGCGAGTGGGCGCGCAGCGGCGAGGACCTGTGGGTGTTCGCCTACGCATCCCTCATCTGGCGCCCGGAGGAGCCGGTGGCCGAATCTCACTTTGCCACCGTACACGGCTTTCACCGTGCACTGCACATGTGGAGCCGGGTCAACCGAGGCACACCTGAAGAGCCGGGCCTGGTTTTCGCGTTGCTGACCGGTGGCAGTTGCCGGGGCATGGTGCAACGCGTGGCCCGTGCCGACGTCCCCGCCTACCTGCCCAAACTGTGGGCGCGTGAAATGCCCAACCCGGTTTACGACCCCAAATGGGTCAACGCCCGAACTGCTCAAGGGACCGTTCGGGCGCTCGCATTCACCCTGTCACGACGGAGCCCGAACTACACCGGGCTTTTGTCGCCTGAACGCTACCGCCGCATCTTCAGCTGTTCGGCCGGGCGCTACGGCACCACACTGGCCTATGCACGCGAGACCTACGAACACCTGCGCGAGCTGGGCATACACGACCGGGCACTGGCAGCGTTGCTGTCGCATGCACCTGAAGCCTGCACCCCCTGAAACGTCCAGAACCTCACTTCAGCCTCACCAGCCAACCTGCCATGAACATTGCCGACCTGCGAAAAAGCTACGAAAAAGCAGAACTGAGCGAAGCAGACTCACACGCCCTCCCCATCGACCAGTTTGACCAGTGGCTCAAAGAAGCCATTCACAGCGAAGTGCCCGAGCCCAACGCCATGACACTGGCCACCGTGGCGAGCGACCTGCGGCCCAGTACACGCGTCGTGCTGATCAAAGACTACGACGCGCAGTGCATTGTCTGGTACACCAACTACCAGGGTCGCAAAGGACAGGAACTGGCCGGCAACCCGTTTGCCGCCCTCCAGTTCCACTGGGTCGAGCTGGAACGTGTGGTGCGCATCGAAGGTGTGGTGGAGAAGGTCAGCGACGCAGAAAGCGACGCCTATTTCCACACCCGACCGCTGGACAGCCGCATCGGTGCCTGGGCCAGCCCGCAAAGCCAGGTCATTTCGGGCCGCAGCGTGCTGGTGGCCAACGCCGCACGCTATGGTGCCCAATTCCTGTTGCAACCACCCCGCCCGCCTCACTGGGGAGGTTACCGGCTCAAACCTGACACGTGGGAATTCTGGCAAGGCCGCAAAAGCAGGCTGCATGACCGCTTGCGGTACAAACTTCAGCCCGATGGAGGTTGGCTGAAGGAAAGACTTGCGCCCTGAAATCAGCCCGCCTGCGGCCCCCAGGTGACACCTTCCACCGGCCAGCCACCGGGCAAGCGCTCGATCACCTGGCCTTGCACCGCTCGCAATGCCTGGGTACTGACACACGCAGGTGCCACTTCAGAGAGCGGCACCACGACGAAAGCGCGCTGCCACATCCGCGGATGGGGCACCGTCAGTACGACTGAGTCCACACAGGCACTGCCAAACAGCAACAGGTCCAGGTCAAGCGTGCGGGGGGCGTACCGGTAGGGACGCTCGCGACCGGCGCGCAATTCCAGCGCCAGCAACGCATGCAACAGGTCCGGTGCAGTCAACCGGGTGTCAACCGCTGCGACGGCATTGAAAAAATCAGGGCCTTGTGTCTGCCATGGTGCAGTGCGGTACAGGCCTGATACCGCGTGCACGGTCGTCGCAGGCAACTCGCTCAACCACGCGCAGGCACTTGCCAGCGTTCCCACGGCATCACCCAGGTTGGCTCCCATCGCCACACAGGCACGGACGGGCTGGCGCTGGCTGGCCCGAGCTGACCACGCAGCAGCCGGACTGAAGTGTTCAGTCATCCAGCCGGGGCGCAGTTGGCCCACCTGCGCCGCCGCCCGATGGCTTGCGACGGCGGCGGCGACGCTTGCGGGCAGGGGCATCCGCCCCATCTACCGCATGACCGGCATGGCCCGCATCACTCATTACGGCGCCATCGTCCACCGGACGGAAACGCGGGTCGTGTGCGGGCTCCGCAGCGCCACCTTGCGAAGCGGGCAGATCACCATCAACTCGGTGCACCTTGGGCTTGCGGGCTGTCGGCGCACGACCGCGTGCGGTTTCAGCACGCACCGCCTCCACCATGTCATTGCGGTGGGCATCGTCGGCCATGCTGAAGGCTTCCCACCAGTGAGCCAGCTCTTCAGGCACTTCACCGACGGCAGCCCGCAGGCGCAGAAAATCGAATCCGGCCCGGAAACGCGGTTGCTCGACCAGCGAAAACGGCGAACTGCCGGTCCGTTTGTCAAAGCGTGTCTGCATCAGCCAGATTTCGCGCATGTCGGCACCCAGCTTGCCCCGGCCGGACACATCGCCGATTCGGGCATCGAACACGTGGTCCACCGCCTCATGCAGGGCACCGTAGGGGGTTTGGGGTCGGCCACCGGGGCCGCGCTGGTTCTGGCGGTGCGCCCAGTTCTCGCGCACATCCGACCACAGCACGGCGGCCAGCAGGAAGCTCGGCGCCACAGGCTTGCCCTCGCCCACGCGGCGGTCAGTGTCTTGCAGCGCCTGCGTCACAAAAGGCTGGTCGGCCCGTTCCACGGCCAGATCCAGCAAAGGGTAGATGCCCTTGGCCAAGCCCAGCTGGCGCAACTGCTGCACACTGGCCAGCGCATGACCGGTCTGCAGGAGTTTGAGCATTTCATCGAACAGGCGGCTCTGGGGCACATCGGCCAGCAAGGGCGCACACGCCAGCAGGGGCTGCTGGGTCTTGGCATCGAAGGCAAACCCGAGCGCACTGAGTTTGGCACCGAACCGCACCGCGCGGATGATGCGCACCGGGTCTTCACGGTAGCGTGTGGCCGGGTCGCCAATCATGCGCAGCACTTTCTGCTGCGCATCGCGGATGCCGTGGTGGTAGTCGACCACCGTCTGCGTTTCGGGGTCGTAGTACATGGCGTTGACGGTGAAGTCCCGCCGCGCCGCGTCTTCCTCGATCGGGCCCCACACGTTGTCGCGCAACACACGGCCACTGGCATCCACCGCATGCTTCATACCGGCCAGCTCGCCTTTGGACGTGCGTTCATTGCCGGCGACTTGCTCGGCGGCAGCGTTGTCGAGGTAGGCACGGAAGGTGGACACCTCGATCACCTCGTGCTCCCGTCCACGCCCGTAGATGACGTGCACGATGCGAAAGCGCCTGCCGATGATGAACGCCCGGCGGAACAAGCCTTTGACCTGCTCGGGTGTGGCATTGGTTGCCACATCGAAGTCCTTGGGAGCCAGGCCCAGCAACAGGTCACGCACGGCACCACCGACGATGTAGGCCTCAAAGCCCGCTGCCTTGAGGGTGTGCACCACATCCAGTGCACGGCGGTCGACCAGTTCCGGGTTGATGCGGTGCACATCGGCACCCACATCCTGGCGCTTGCCAAACTTGGGCGCAGGCGCTGCCTTGGCCCCACGGGTTTTGCCCAGCAGCTTGTCGATGAATTTCTTGATCATGGAAACAGGTTCAGTAAAGGCCAGCCGCGTGCTTCGGCCACGGCGCGAAGGCGGTCGTCGGGGTTGGTGGCCACAGGGTGTGTGACCTTTTCCAACAGGGGCAGGTCGTTGATGGAGTCGCTGTAAAACGTGCTGCGGGCAACGCTACCCCAGCTGGCACCGCGTTGGGCCAGCCATTGTTCCACACGCGCCACCTTGCCCTCCCGGAACGAGGGCACGCCCTGAATTTCGCCGGTCGGCGCGCCCTGCGCATCGCGAGCCAGTTCAATGGCAATGAGCTGGCTCACACCGAATGCGTCGGCAATCGGACGGGTCACGAACTCGTTGGTGGCCGTCACGATCACCACCTCGTCGCCCGCTGCCTGGTGCTTGCGTACCAGTTCGCGCGCTTGAGGTTTTATGCATTTTTGCACCACATCGCTCATGTATCGGGCATGAGCCGCTATGGATTTTTCCATGCCTTGTTCACGAATGGCGGCAGTGGCGAAGCGGATGTACTCGGCAATGTCCAGCGTTCCGGCCTTGTACTGTTCGTAAAAAACCTGGTTGGCCTGGCCAAAGCTGGCCTCGTCGCGCCAGCCCAGACGCACGGTGAACTGGCCCCACTCGAAATCGGAATCCATCGGGATGAGGGTGTGGTCCAGGTCAAACAGGGCAAGGTTCATTCGTTCTCCAGCATGGACTTGATGAGTGGTATGGTGATGGCGCGTTGGGTGCGCATGGCAAAGCGGTCCAGGTGCTCCAGCAGTTGCATCAGGCTGCTGAGGTCCCGCGAAAAGCGGTTGAGCATGAAGGCCATCACGTCGTCTGACAAATGCACGCCCCGCTCGTCCGCCGCACGGCGAAGCACGGCACGGCGCTGTTCTTCGGCCAGCGCGTGCAACTGGAACACCTGCCCCCAGCCCAGGCGGGTGCGCAGGTCCTCGCGCAGCGACAGGTCAGCGGGCGGCAGCGCACCGGCCGCCAGCACCCAGCGGGCCCGGCCCTGCACAGGCGTCTGGGCATTGACAAACCAATTGAAGGCAGCCGCCTGCTGCTCGGCGGTATACAGGTGGCAATCGTCGAGCACGACCACGCGCCATGCCTCGTCAAACACGGGAGGCTGCCAGACCGAGGCATCCAGCCAACCCACCGCTTCGCCCTGGTCACGCAATGCCGCGGCAACCGCCCGAAGCAGATGCGTTTTGCCACAGCCACCCTCACCCCACAGGTAGGTGGGCACGGGTGCCCGCATGGGGTTGGCCACCCAGAGCGACAGATGGGCCAGCGCCGCCTCGTTGTCCGCTGAAACAAAATTGTCCAGGCTGGGCAAGGGCGCCAGCCCGAAATCAAGTGCGAGTTGCTGCATCAGTTTTCAGGGGGCAAGGCGGTGTCCGACAGTTCGCCCCGGTACAGCGTACTCTGGAAGTAGGCCGATCGGGCACGCCGCAATGCCACCAGCAGCACCGCGCTGGCTGGCAGGGCCACCAGCACACCCACAAACCCGAACAAATGGCCAAATGCCATCAGCGAGAAGATGACGGCCAGCGGGTGCAAACCAATGCGGTCGCCCAGCAACTTGGGCGTCAGCCACATGCTTTCCACAACCTGCCCGATGCCAAACACCACCAACACCAGCAACACGCCGGTCAGCTCCTGGAACTGCAGCGCTGCCGCGAGCACCCCCAGCACCATGCCGAGACCAAAGCCGATGTAGGGCACGAACACGGCCAGCCCGGTGAACACCCCGATGGGCAAGGCCAGCTTCAGCCCCACCAGTGCCAGGGCCACGGTGTAGAACACCGCCAGCACCGCCATGACCAGCAACTGGCCCCGCAGGTATTGGCCCAGTACCTCGTCAGTTTCATCCAGGAAACTGCGCGCAAAACCCAACCAGCGCTGCGGCACCCAGGAAGTGGTCCGCGGCACCAGCGACACCCAATCCAGCAACAGGTAATAGGCCACGATGGGCGTCAACACCAGGTTGCCCAGCACCGCCGCCAGTGCACTGCCACCGATGCGCAGGGATGACAACAGGCTGTCCACCAGGTCAGACTCGTGACCGGAGACGAGCTTGCGCAGCACGTCGCGCACACCGTTCACGTCAACCGACACCTCCAGCCCGAAACGGGCGGCCAGCGGGTGCAGCCAGTGGTTCAGGTGCTCCAGCAGCCCGGGCACCTGCTCCTTCAGCAGCGGCACCTGACGGGTGACCACCGGCACGATCAGCAGCACCACGGCCAACCCCACCACACCCAGCAGGGTCAGGGCAATCCCAGCCCCCAGCCACCGCGGACACCGCCGGTCGTGCAGCCACTGCACCAGCGGGTGCAAGGCATAGGCCATGACAGCCGCCAGCACGAACGGCATCAGCACGGGCGACAGCAGTTGCAGCAAGCCCCACGCCAGCAGCGCCAGGGCGCTCCAGCTCAGCAGGCTTTTCTGGGTGGCGGTGAGTGTCATGCGAGGGGTGGGAAGGTTTGCGGCCTGGTCTGGCGGGAATGTTCACCGCCGCGGCGACGGCACGGGGCCCGATCGTTCGGGGCCCGGTGCGACACGAACCCTTAAAATCGCGGGCTGATTTTATCGGGGTACCGTGACCCCGCCCTCCCCCTGACCTGTCTGACCGCCCGAGCGGCCCCCCCCATGAGCACCACCCCCCTCTCCTACAAAGACGCTGGCGTTGACATCGAAGCTGGCGACGCGCTGGTCGAACGCATCAAGCCGCTGGCCAAGAAGACCATGCGCGAAGGTGTGCTGGCCGGCATTGGCGGCTTCGGCGCGCTGTTCGAAGTGCCCAAGCGCTACACAGAGCCCGTGTTGGTCAGCGGCACCGACGGCGTGGGCACCAAGCTGAAACTGGCGTTCGAATGGAACATGCACGACACAGTGGGCATCGACCTGGTGGGCATGAGCGTGAACGACGTGCTGGTGCAGGGTGCCGAACCCCTGTTCTTCCTGGACTACTTTGCCTGCGGCAAGCTCGACGTGGACACCGCCGCCGCCGTGGTGGGTGGCATTGCCAAGGGTTGCGAACTGAGCGGCTGTGCTCTCATTGGCGGCGAAACCGCTGAAATGCCCGGCATGTACCCCGCTGGCGAATACGACCTGGCCGGTTTCTGCGTGGGCGCGGTCGAGAAAAGCAAAATCCTCACCGGCTCAGAAGTGCAGGCTGGCGACGTGGTGTTGGGACTGGCCTCGGCCGGTGTGCACTCCAACGGCTTCAGCCTGGTGCGCAAGTGCATTGCACGCGCCGAAGAGGCGGGCACCGTACCGGCCACGCTGGACGGCAAGCCGTTCAAGGCTGCCATCATGGAGCCCACCCGCCTGTACGTGAAAAACGTGCTGGCTGCGCTGGCAGCCCACCCCACGGCGGACGGCGGCATCAAGGCCCTGGCCCACATCACCGGCGGCGGCCTGCTGGAGAACGTTCCCCGCGTGCTGCCCGACGGCCTGGCCGCCCACCTGCAAAAAGGCAGCTGGCCCCAGACCGAGTTGTTTGCCTGGCTTCAGGCTACCGCAGGCATTGACGATATTGAAATGAACCGCACCTTCAACAACGGCATCGGCATGGTGGTGGTGGTGTCTGCAGCCCAGGCGGACGCTGTGGCCGCCACGCTGCGCGCCTCGGGCGAAACGGTGTACACCATCGGCACCATTGCCCCACAGGGCAGCGGGGCACAGGTGGTGGTGGCCTGAGCAGCCGGGCTGCTTTCGTCAACGGTCTTTCCAACGCTGCTCAACTTGCGTCAAGCGAATTTGCCATGAACAAAAACTTCTTCAGCTTCACAGCCCTGTCCGTGCTGATCGGTGGCCTGGCCATCATTGGCCTGCTGCTTTACGGCTGGCTCAGCGGCCAGAGCTTGCCGTTCTGGCCAGCGATGCTGGTGGTCGGGGTGAACGTGGTGCTGGCTGTCAAGCTGGTGCTTGAAGTCAAGGCCCGCAAAGCTGGGGATGCACAGCCTGGCGGGCCCAAGGATCCGAAATGAACCCGCCGGTGCCTGCCAAGCGGTGTCCAACGTTGTCTACAAGTTTTTCTGCCCCCACCGCTTGACCAGCATAATCCATACGCTACTGAATTAATTCAATCGCATACGATTCATTGGCATAAAGCGGCGAAGACCTTTTCATCCGATAACGTCCGCAAATTCCACACAACCGGCCAACAGCCGCCACGCTGTCAGCCGGCGTTCATCAGGGTGCCAGGGCAAATTCCATGATGAACTCCGCCCCTTGCTCGGTGTTGCGTGCGCTGAGGATGCCGCCGTGCTGGTCCACGATGCCATAGCTGATGGACAGGCCCAGACCGGTTCCCTTTCCCACAGGCTTGGTGGTGAAAAAAGGATCAAAAATACGCAGCAGATGTTCGGGTGCAATGCCGGGGCCATTGTCACGCACGGTCAACCTGGCCCAACCGTCCTGGTCATCCACGGCCACCCAGACCACCGGATCCTCGACACTCGCCCCCACCACCGCGTCGAAGGCGTTTTGCAACAGGTTCATCGCCACCTGCTGCAACTGCCCGGCGTTGCCCAATACGCGGCAAGCCTTGCCAGGCTGCCAGTGCACCGTCACGGCCTTCGGGTAGCCGGTTTGCACCCAGTGGATGGCACGGCCCACCACGTCCACCAGGTTGACGGGCTCGCGCACGTCCGAATCTACTGCCGAGAAGCACTTCAGGCTGTGCACGATGTCAACCGTGCGCTGCGCACCTTCCAAGGTGCCTTCCATCAGCGAAGGCAGGTCGGCCAGCAGGTGATCAATGCGCAACTTGCGGCGCATCGTCAGCAGAGTCTGTTCGCTTTCGTGCGCCTCCAGCGCAGCCATGTAGGACTGCAGCCGGTCACAGTACTTTCTCAGCGCATGCACATTGCCCAGCACGAAGCTGATGGGGTTGTTCAGTTCATGGGCCACGCCCGCCACCAACTGGCCCAGAGAGGCCATTTTTTCGGAATGCAGCAATTGCTGCTGTGTGCGCTTGAGCGCCTCGTGGGCCGCATGCATTTCCTGGTAGGCACGCTTGAGTTCGGCCATGGGACGACCCACCCACACCGTGCCCACCTTGCGCCCTTGGCTGCCCAGGCGGCGCGTGCACGTGGCATCGACAGGCACAGCCTCGCCCTGCGCGTCCAGCAGGGTGAGTTCGATCGTTTCGCCCTTGCGGGTGGCATCGGGGCGTGCCATCGCTGCACGCGCCATGCTGGCACTGGCGTCATCGGCCATCAGACTGACCAGCCGCACGCCGCGCAGCTGCTGCTCGCTTCGGCCCACCAGCTCACACAGGGCTGCGTTGGCCTGTTCGATGCAACCGGCCTCATCGCACACCACCAACACGTCCGACATGGCCGACAGCACACTGACGATGAACTGCTGCGACTGCTCCAGCTCGTGGTGCTTCTTTTCCAGTTCCACCTCGTCGTCGATCAGTCGGGTGTACACCTCGTCCATCTTGCGGATCACATCGAGCCACGTGGACTCGTCCACACCGTCCAGTGGGATCGATGCCATCGGGCTGGGGTCGCGCTGTCGGGTCATGTGTGCGTGTGGCTCAATGCACCGTGCAGACCATGCAGGGGTCGAAGGAGCGAACGATGTGCTGCACGCTCACGGGTGTGTGCTCGCCGGGCAGCACGGGTGCGCCGACCAGTGCCTGCTCCAGTGCGCCGGGCACGCCTTGCGCGTCGCGGGGCGAGAAGTTCCAGCTCGTGGGTGCCACGATCTGGTAGCGAGCCAGCCGCCCGTCTTGCACCGTCAGCCAGTGCCCCAGGCTGCCCCGGGCGGCCTCGGTCAGACCCATGCCCATGCCTTCGTCGGGCCATTCTGTGGTCACGCAAAATGGCTCAGTTGGCTTGATGGCCAGCAACCAGGCCTCCATCAAGGGCACCACCCGCGCCAGCTCGACCAACCTGGCCAATACCCGCGTGTACACCGACCCACCGTGCCGCCTGACCACGTCGGTGACCAGCGGCAAGCTGCTGGTCAACTGGCGGGCAATGGCACCGGTTTCCACCACTTCACCGCCCAGACGGGGTGCCTTGTTCCAGGTGTAGGCACCCGATTTGTCGGGCTCAGGCTGCGTGTACCCATGCTGGGGGTGCAGCGCACCGCCAGGCTGCGTCAGCCAGGCACAGGTGGCGTCTTCGGTGATGGTGCCCACGTCCAGCGGCACGGTGCCCGAACCGCCAGCCCGCCACACGCCACCTGGCAGGTACCACCCCCCGTCGGGCGTGGGGTAGGCCCCATAACTCAGGTAGCGGCCAGGACCCGGGCCTGCGGCCTGCAAACTCAGGTCATGGACCAACGTGAGAAACAAACGCATGTCGCCTGACAGCGGTGCCTGCGCATGCCAGCGCCACAGGTTTTCTTCAGTATCCAGAGTGGCCACCGCTTCGAGCGGCGCGGCAAACAACTGGCGCTCCATAAACACCCTGAACTCTCTCACCCGGGCCAGCAAACGCACCTGTTCTGCCGCATCGATGGCGCGTGACGATCCGCCCGGCTCCACTGCCTGTGTGTGAGGCCACTTGCCGCCCAGCGTGCCCATGAGCGTGAGCCACCGCTGACGCATGGCCGTGGCCTGGCGCATCTGTTCACCCGTCTGCGGGTGGAAGCGCCGCAGCGCCTCGGCATACCAGGGCCGCTCGGCATACACAGGCCGCACAAAATCGGGCAAAAAAAACAGGTAGAAGTGCGTCAGGTGGTCGGCCAGGTTCTCGGTGGCCAGCATCAGGTTGGTGGCATGCTGGCCGTTGGGCGGGATCACCAACCCGCCCAGGTCTGCCAGCGCGCGGGCCGATGCCACGGACTGCGACACCGAACAGATGCCACAGATGCGCGGCACATACACCAAGGCATCGACGGGCCGCTTGCCTTGCAGGATCCGCTCGAACCCCCGGTACATGGTGGCATTGACCTGGGCCGAGTCCACGCGCCCGTCCCGCACGTCCAGCGTGACTTCCAGGTCACCTTCCACACGATTGAACGGACCGACCACCAGGCGGCTCATGCTTGACTCATTTCAAACGGGTTTTGCGCACGGCGGGCTTGACCACCAGGTGGTCTGCCCGCGAATTCTGTCGCACACGGCTGGGTGTCGCGCTTTTGGACAACGACGACAGCGCCACGAACCAGGCTTTGGGCATATCGGTGGGCAAACCGATGGGGATGCCGGCCACCTTGGGCGTTTCGTTGAAGGCGTGGCCAGGCTCCTGAAACCCTGGCTCGGTGCAAGCAATGCAGGCATATCCCCCCCGCACGCAGCTGCCTTCGCCATTCCACAGGCGGATGTTGCAGTCGGCGTGCACCTGCGTGCCCTTGCAACCCAGGTGCTCCATCAGGCAGCCCAGATCCGAAGGCCGAGCCGCGCTGGCCTTGAACTCGTAATACTCGTTGCGGGTACAGCCGTGGTGAACCAGTTGGTCCGCGTAAGACCGAGGTCGGTTGAGCGGATCCAGATCGTGCGACGAAAAACGGTCAGCCGCCAGCGCCATCAGCGTGTCGATGACCCAGCTGGGGTGGGTGGGGCATCCGGCGATGTTGATGACCGGCAAACCGCTGCCGGAACGGAAATGCGCGCCCAGCAAGCCACCGGGACGGTCGTCTTCGTACTGCAGGCCACAGGCCTCGGTCGGGTTGTCACCGCCAGCGGTGATACCGCCCCAAGCCGCACAACTGCCCACAGCCAGCACGTGGCGGGCACGCTCTGCCAGCGACTGCACCCAATGGATCATGGGCAAACCCGTGCCGGCCAACAGGTGAAACGCCCCCGTGCCGCGCGGACCACGCAGCAAAGCCCCTTCGATGCACAGCACATCCAGCCCAGTTCGTCCGGCCAGCACCGACTGCAGACAGGCAATGGCATCGTCACCACTCTCCAGCGACAGCGTGGGGTGCCACAGCAACTCGATGCCCGCACTGCTCAAATGGCCGTGAAAATCGGTCGTGTCGGCGCACAGCAGCGACATGCTGCACCCGCCACAACCACCCGATTGCAACCACAAGACATTCATGTCGCCCCCAGTCCCAAGCGCTGCATTTTGGCGCGCAAGCCCACGCGTGACAAACCCAGCTCCTGTGCAGTGCGGGTCTTGTTCCAGCGGTGGCGCACCAGGGTTTCACGCAGCAACGCGGCTTCCACCACGTCAAGCCGCTCAGCCAGCGTGCCTGTCAGGGGAACGGCGGGTACCTGGCCACCACCAGCACGACCCTGCAGCACCCGGCTGGAGAACACCGCAGCGGGCAGTTGGCTGCCGTCGTGCAGTGCCAGCGCGCGGGCCAGTTCGTTGCGCAACTCCCGGATGTTGCCAGGCCAGGCGTACGCCAGCAGGGCCGCCAGCGTGTCGTCGGGCAGCCCGGCACCCGGGTGCCCCAGCTCGGCAGCCACATCGTTCAGCAGTTGCCGCGCAACCGGGCCGATATCGGCCACGCGCTCGCGCAGCGGCGGCACCGTGACCGTGACAGCCGCCAGACGGTAGTACAGGTCTTCACGAAACAGGCCGTCGGCCACCCGCTGCTCCAGGTCGCGGTGAGTGGCCGCCACCACCCGCACATCCACTGGAACGGGGCGTGTGCCGCCGACCGGCCGCACCTCGCGCTCCTGCAATACCCGCAGGAGCTTGACCTGAAAGGCCGCCGAGGTTTCCCCGATCTCGTCCAGGAACACTGTGCCGCCGTTGCCGCGCTGGAACAGCCCCTGATGGTCGTCATAGGCACCCGTGAAGGCACCGCGCTTGTGCCCGAACAACTCGGATTCAAGCAGCGAGTCTGGCACCGCGGCGCAGTTCTCCACCACAAACGGCCCGGCGTGGCGTGGCGAGGCATAGTGCATGGCGCGTGCGAGCAGCTCCTTGCCCGTGCCCGACTCCCCCAGCACCAGCACCGGGATGTCGAAACGTGCCACGCGCTGGGCCATGGCACACACCGCATCCAGCGGACTACCCGGTGCCCGAACGATGCTGTCGAACCCGAAATGCTGGCGCACACGGGCCACCTGGCCGGCCGTGCGTTGACGCAACACCCGCGTGCTGGTGCGCAACTCCAGATCGAGTCGGCTGGTCTGAGCCTGCAAGGCCTGCGCCTCGATGGCATTGCGCACCGAATCCAGCAAATGGTCAGGCGACCATGGCTTGAGGATGTACTGGTAAATGCCTGCCTCGTTGATGCCGGCAATGATGTCCTGGCTGTCGGTGTAACCCGAAATGAGAATGCGCACCACGTTGGGCCACCTCTCGCGCACTTCTTTCAAAAACACCACGCCGGTGACCCCCGGCATGCGCTGATCACACAAAATGACGCTGACCGGCTGGCGCTCCAGCAACCCCAGTGCTTCGTCGGCACTGCTGGCGGTGAACACGGTGAAATCTTCATCCAGCGTGCGCCGAATGGCATCTTGCGAGCGCACCTCATCGTCCACCACCAGCACGGTGGGCAGGGAATCGTCTGTGTCGTGCGGGTTCACGGCGTGTCAGCGGTGGGTGGCCAGGTGCCGTGGTGTCCAGGCATGCGGCAGTTTGTGGACAAAGTGGTGGCGGGCCACATGGTAGCTCGGGTCAAAGCCGAAAAAATTGCGACGCATACGGGCCAGCTCCTGCTCACGGTAAGTGGCCAATGGGCACCGCGCCTCGTCAGCCGCGCGCCGCGCCTGCTTGGCGGCCAATCGATCCACCGCATCGCTGGCAGCGGCCAGCGCCAGCGCGCGTGCCACGCTGCGGGCCTCCAGGCCCTCGCGAGGCTCGGTGTCGCAATGGTCGATCAGGCCCATGCGGCAGGCATCGGCCGCGCGCACCGGCAAGCGGTTGGCCATCAGCTCTCGTGCCCCGGCATCACCCAGGCGACGGGGCAGAAGGTAGGTCCAGTACTCCGAGCCATACAGGTTGCCCATGTTCTTGTAGTGAGGGTTGAGCACCACACTCTCGTGTGCCCACACCTCGTCGGCAGCCAGCGCCAGGAACACCCCGCCCGCACCTGCGTTGCCGCGCATCAGGCTGACAGTGAGACGGTCGGTCATCTGCAACACCGCCAGCGCCACATCGTCCATGGCCTGGATGTTGCGCCACGATTCGTCCGCCGCGCTGTCGTCCGGACGGTGGGCTGCCGCCTCGATGCTGTTGAGGTCGATGCCATTGCTGAAGAAACCGCTGCCACCGGTCAGCACCAGCACACGCGTGGGGCGGGCCTTCACCTCGTTCAGCGCAGCCAACAGCCGTTGGCAACGCTCCGTGCCCATGGCACCGTTGTAAAAATCGAAGCTCAAAAACCCCACCAAACAAGCGCCATAGCCACATTCCTCATAAGAAACCTCGGCCCACTCGTCATCGGGTCGCATCAGGGCAGCCTGGCGGACAGGCAAGTCGGCGGCTTCTGCGGCAAACACCTGGGCCGCCACCTGCTTGAACGCACCTTGTCCCAGCGGCGTACCGGGTGCATCCACCCGCCGCACCTGCCCGATCCACACGCCACCATCTGCGGTGCGGCGCAGCAAGGCACCGTCGCGCACCGCCACCACCGCGCCGGGCGGTTGGTGGGCAAATTCGGCCAACGTGCGGGCCGATGCGGCGTGTCCGTCGCACAGGTAGCAGGGCTGGCCCCACAAGGCATCGCGCACGCCGGGTTGGCCGTCCGCTCCGTTCAGGCGCGCCAACACGCGCTCGGTGGGGTCGTGTGCCCAGTCGATGGCGCGGTCGGCCTGTTTCATGGCCGGCCGCCACCGAGCAGTCAAGGGTGGTTGCTCGGGCACCGACCGCTCGCCTTGGGCAAAACGCGACACAGCCGCCAATGTGGCCCACACGGCGGCTTGCGTCACCTCCCGCCGGTACAGGGACCCCTTGGTGGTCTTGCGCACGGCAAAAGCCGCATGCGCCAAGACGGGGCCTGCGTCATAGTCACCCGTGGCCTGCAGCACCGTTACGCCCCACTGCGCCTCGCCAGTGGTGACCGCCCAGTCCAGCGCATTCGGCCCCTGATCACCCGGCGGACCGGGGTGCACCACCAGGCACGGCACGCGCTGCCAGACCGAAACGGGAATGCGCCGCTTCAGGAACGGTGCCAGCACCAGGTCGGGCTGCGCCAGGGCGACGGCCTCTTGGGTCACGCTGTCGGCAATGTCCAGCTCGACCGACACCACATGCCCCAGCGCGCGCAACTCGGCAAAAAGGCGCTGGCTCAGGCTGTTGAAGCTGTGGCACAGCAGCAAAATGCGCAGGCTCATGGGTTCACCGTCGGTGTTGCAAGCTCAGCAGATGCGCGGCAGTTGCTCGCCACTGAGCCAGTCCACCACGCGCCGCCCGCCAAAGCGGGTGGCCATTTGCACAAATTGGTGCGGATCGGCCGTCACCTCGCCAATGCGGGCGGCATCCTGGCCCAGCGGGTGCGCCCGCATGGCGGCCAGTACCGTGTCGACCAGTTCGGGCACGACCACGGCCACCAGTTTGCCCTCGTTGGCCACGTACAGCGGGTCCAGGCCCAGCAACTCGCAGGCGGCGTCCACCTGGGGTTTGACGGGTATGGCCGCTTCCTGCAGCACCATGCCCACGCCCGACTGACGCGCAACCTCGTTCAGCGTGGTGGCCAGGCCGCCGCGCGTGGGGTCGCGCAGCACACGCACGCCACCCGGTGCTGCCACCAGCATGGCCTGCACCAACGTGTGCAGGGCCGCAGTGTCACTTTGCAGGGTGGTTTCGAACGCCAGGGACTCGCGCTGGGACAGCACCGCAACACCATGATCCCCAATGGTGCCCGACAGCAACACCACATCGCCCGGGCGAGCCAGTCTGCCGCTGATGTGCACACCCGGTGCCACCACACCCACACCAGTGGTGCTGATGAAGACACCGTCGCCCTTGCCCTGCTCCACCACCTTGGTGTCGCCCGTGACCACCGGTACACCTGCCTCGCGCGCGGCCGCAGCCATGGACAACACAATGCGCTGCAGGTCGGCCAGCGGAAATCCCTCTTCAATGATGAAGCTGGCGCTCAGGTACAGCGGACGGGCCCCGCTCATGGCAACATCGTTCACCGTACCGTGAACGGCCAGGCACCCAATGTCGCCGCCAGGGAAAAACAGCGGTGATATCACGTGACCGTCGGTGGCCATCACCAGCCTCCCCAGCGCAGGGTCAAAGCCCGGTAGCGACAGCACCGCACCGTCGTCGCCCTGGCGCAGAAATTCGTTGTCGAATGCAGCTAGAAACAGCTCTTCAATGAGTTGCGCAGCGGCTTTGCCCCCGGCACCGTGGCCCATGTCGATGCGCCCGTGCTTGATGTCGAGTGGACGGATGTAAGGTTTTTTCATGCTTGATCGCGAAAACGCCCATAGGTGTAGTGCGCGGCGCAGGCCCCCTCGCTGGACACCATGCACGAGCCCACCGGGTTCTCGGGTGTGCACACGGTGCCGAATATCTTGCAATCGGTCGGTCGCTTCACCCCACGCAAAATGGCTCCACACTCACAAGCCTTGTTGTCGGCCACCGGGGTGTAGGCCAGCTGAAAGCGCCGCTCGGCATCGAAGGCTGCAAACGCGCTGCGGATTTTCAGCGCGCTGTACGGCACGGTACCCAAGCCGCGCCACTCGAAAGCGGGGCGCAGTTCGAACACCTCGGAAACCAGGGCCTGTGCCTTCAGGTTGCCCTCTGGCGTGACGGCGCGGGTGAACTCATTTTCCACCTGTGCACGCCCCTGGTTCACCTGGCGCACCAGCATCAGGATGGCCTGCATTACATCCAGCGGCTCGAAACCGGCAATCACCACCGGTTTACGGTACTCCTCGGCAAAGTGCTCGTAAGGCGCTGACCCAATGACGATGCTCACATGCGCCGGACCGATGAAGCCGTCAATGGGCACGGTGCCCAACTGGCGCACCTCGGGCGACTCCAGGATGTGCGTGATGGCCGACGGGGTGAGCACATGGCAGCAAAGCACGCTGAAATTGGCCAGACCATCGCGCTGCGCATCGCGAATGGCGAGAGCCGTGGGCGGTGTGGTGGTCTCGAAACCAATGGCAAAAAACACCACCTCACGCTGCGGGTTTGCCCGTGCAGTGGCCAGTGCGTCGGCCGCGGAGTACACCATGCGGATGTCACCGCCACGCGCCTTGGCGCGGGTGAGCGACAGGCTATCAGAGGCCGGTACGCGCATGGTGTCGCCATAGGTGCAGACGATGGCGTTGCGCTCCAGCGCCAGGCGGATGGCCAGGTCGATGCGCCCGATGGGCAGCACACACACCGGGCAGCCCGGCCCGTGCACCATGCGGACGTTGGGCGGCAGCAATTCCAGCACGCCGTAGCGGCTGATGGCATGCGTGTGTCCACCACAGAACTCCATGAAGCTGTACTGGCGACCGGGTTCGGCCTCGGCCACGATGCGGGCACCGATCTGGCGGGCCAAGTCACCGTCGCGGAATTCGTCGATGTACTTCATGGTGCATTGCCCTCGGCCTGCGCCAGGGCTTCCATCTGCGCGAACAGCTCCAGCGTGCGTTGGGCTTCCTCTGGGTCGATGACCCCGATGGCGTGGCCAACGTGGACGATCACATAGTCGCCCACCTTCACGTCGGACACCAGCGCCACCGAAATTTCCTTGCGGATGCCCCCCAGGTTGACCACCGCATGGTCGTTGGGGCGCATTTCTACCAGCAAGGCGGGTATGGCTAGGCACATGTGCTTGATTCCTCGATTGGAACGGCGTTGGGCTTGCCCGCAGCCGTTGGTTGAGTTGCGGGTTGCTGTGAGTCAGGTTGTGACACCAGCAATTGTTGTGCGGCCACCCAGGCCTGCCCGAGCGCAAGCCCGGCATCGCCACACCCCTGCGCCACCGGCAGGTACACCCGCAAGCCACCTGCCTCCAGCCTTTGGGTGACCCGTTCACGCAGCACGCGGTTGAAAAAACAGCCCCCACCCAGGCAGACGGCGTGGACCGCGCGCACGCACGCAGCAGCCAATGTCCATTCGGCCAGCGCATCGGCCAGGGCCAAATGGAAACCGGCAGCGGCGGCATCGACGGCTGTCGCACCGCCTGCCGCAGCGTCGAACAGGGCGGGCATAGCCCCCCGCAAGTCCAGCCGGTTCTGCGCATCGACGGTCACACCACTCAAAGGCATGGCATTGGGGTGCTGCACCAGCCAGCGCTGCGCGGAGGCTTCCAGGCCAATGGCAGCCTCGGCCTCGTCAATCTGGCGCACGCTCAGGCCCAGCGCGCCGGCTGCGGCATCGAACCAGCGTCCGGTGCTGTTGGTGGACGGGCAATTCACATCTCGTTCCAGCATCCGCTGCACGCCCTTGGCGGCCATCTCCCCCACTACCGGGGCAAAGCGAGGGGCAATCTCATGACCCCGACCCAACGCAAACAAGGCACTCGCAGCCATACGCCAGGGCTCGCGGGCGGCACGGTCCCCACCCGGCAGCGCCAAGGGCACCAGGTGCCCCAGCCGCTCCCATGAAGCACCATGGACCCAGAGCAATTCACCACCCCATGCCTGACCATCTGTGCCCAAGCCCACGCCGTCCAGTGCCAAGCCGATCACTGGCTCGACCAGGCCATGCCCAGCCACCACCGTGGCAATGTGCGCATGGTGGTGCTGCACCGCCACGGCGGCCACACCCAACTCAGCCGCCAGCTGCATGGCCAGGTGGGTGCTGAAAAAATCGGGATGCAGGTCGTGCGCTATCGCAAAAACAGGAGCACCCCACGCCTTCAGGATATGCCGAAGAGATGATTCCAGCATCAAACAGGCCGCCGGATCGCTCAGGTCACCGTGTACAGTTGACCAGCGGGGCTGCCCTTCAGCCAGCAGGCAGGCGGTGTTCTTCAGCCATGCACCGCTGGCCAGCACGGCAGGCAAAGGGGCGCTTGGCATCTCAATAAAGGCGCTTCTCAATGCCCGCCCGTCGCCGCCAACGCGGCGCGGGCTTGCGCCAGCTCGGCCTCCAGTTGCTGCACACGCTGGCGCAGCGCGGCATCGGCAACCGGTTCGGCTGCAGGGTGGTGGTCATGGCCCAGGGCGTGGTCCAGCCATTGCAGCCACTCGTCCATGCCCTCGCCCGTGGTGGCCGAGAGCTGGATGATTTCTATGCCTGGGTTGACGCGGCGAGCCAGTTCGATGCAGCGCGCCACATCGAACTTCACATGCGGCAACAGGTCGATTTTGTTGAGGATCATCAGCCGCGATGCCGCAAACATGTCGGGGTACTTCAGCGGTTTGTCTTCGCCTTCGGTGACCGACAGAATGGCCACTTTGGCCGCCTCGCCCAGGTCCCACACGGCGGGGCACACCAGGTTGCCCACGTTTTCGATGAACAGCAGGCTGCGACCCTGGGGCAACGCGTGAGGATGGGCATGTGCGCCAGCGTGAACATGCTCGTGTGTGTGCGAATGCCCATCCGCATGGGCATGCGTGTGGGTGTGACCGTGACCCTGGTCGTGGTCGTGGTCGTGGTCGTGGTCGTGATGGTGGTCGTGCTCATGATCATGGCTGTGCAGCGCGGCAAAGGCCTGGGCCACCATGGGTGCGTCCAAATGGCAACCCTTGCCGGTGTTGACCTGGATGGCCGGGGCACCTGTGGCGCGGATGCGGTCAGCATCGAAACTGGTCTGCTGGTCGCCCTCGATCACCGCCACAGGCAAACCCGGTGCGTGCGTGCGCAAAGCCTCGATGGTGGCGCACAGCAGCGTGGTTTTGCCCGAGCCAGGGCTGGACACCAGGTTCAGCGCCGTCACACCGTGAGCGTGGAAATGCGCGCGGTTTTGCTCGGCCACGCGGTTGTTGGCACCGAGGATGTCGGCTTCCAACTTGATGGCTCGCGCCTGGCTCATGCCGGGCACCGACACCCGTGCCGCGCCTGCGCCGAAATGCAAGTCGCCGTTGGTCGGGTTGGCTTCCACTGGCTGCTCGCCGCTGCCTGAACATCCACACACCACACACATACCGAGTCTCCTTTTTTATCTGCCAAGGCCAACCGTGGCCCGAGGCCGGGTTCAATCGTCGCTGACCATCAGGTCCAGCACACGCAGTTCTTGCCCGCCAGTGGGCTGCAGCTGAAAACCACGGCATTGTGGGCAGGCATCGCCACGCTGCGCAAGCAAAACCGTTTCAGCACAGGACAGGCACCAGGCTTGCCCGGGGGGTGTCTCGATATCAATCTGCGCGCCCTCCAGCAGGGTGCCGGGGGCCAGGCTCTCGAGCGCGAACCGAAGCGCCGATGCGTCCACACCGGACAATTGACCGGCTTCCAGCCGCAGGGTGACCACGCGTGAGAAATGCTCACGCCTCGCCGCGTCTTCCACCAGTTGCAACACGCCACCCGCCAGGCTGGCTTCATGCATGTTCAACCTCCACCGGCACATGCGGGGTCGCAATGTCAAAGGGCACACAAGGGTCGAAAGCGGCCATCAGCAAACGCGCCTGCGCGTCAAGCATGGCGGCAGGCAGCCCACCATCCAGGCCAGCAATGAACTGGGCAACGACACCATGGGGGTGAAAATTCCATTCGGTGGGTGCCACCACCTGACACGTCTCCACCTTGTCCTCGCCCGGCCCGCTCTGGAAGCTCACCTGGTGGACCAGCAAGCCGCGCGCCATTTCCACCCAAGCCAGGCCGCAGCGCTCACCTGTCTGACACGAGCCGTAAGCCAGGGTCGGTTCATCGGACAGGTGCCCCTTGCCATGCCAGACCAAGCGAATCAACTCCGACAGGCGACTGCCCAACAAGCCCCACGGGGTCAACGCGCCCACGGGTCGGCAGCCGTTCAGCCGGGTCCAGTTGCCCGTGTGGGCACAACGCCCCTGCCAACTGGGTGCCAACGCAAAACCTCTGTCACCGTGCAGGGCAGCGGCCCACACCTGCATGCTGTCGTCATCGACTGGCACGGGCAACGCACTGTTTGCATCGACCCCACATGGCACATCGGCACCCCGAGCCGCATGCAACAGCGTCGGCAACCAGCCGTGGCGTTGACTGGCCCATTCAGCCAGCCACGCCACCCCATCGGCCTGCCACCGTGCTTCCCAAAGGGCGGCCGGCAAGTCCAGCCACTCCGCTTCCAGCCAAGCCTGGGTAGCCTCCCACGCCGCAAGACTTCCCGGTGCGGACAAGACAGGGCAGCGCCCCAGCGACAGTTGCGCATCGGCCATGCGAGCTGCGTTGTCTGCTGTGGACAGCAACCGGGGCCAATCCAGACCCATGCGCCGGATGTGCTCCTGCGCAGTCTCGGCGCACAGCCGCTGCGCGACTTCATCCAAAGGCCCCGGCAGATGCGGCAAAGCTGCGTGCACAGCCAATTGCGCACAAACACGGTGCGCCTGGCTGCAGAGGTTGAACACACTGCCCATCAGACCAGGGAAACGGTCTGCCGGTTGGCCCACGGCCAAGCGTGCTGCCCAATCACGACGGCTGCTTTGCAGGGCTTCAGACAATGGTGCAGCAGGCACCACACGCAACCGACCTGCCAATGCAGGTACACCCGTCAGACCACCTGGCATGGCACCTCAAAGTAGATTTTTGACATGGGGCACGCGTGTAGATGGCAGATTGCCGAGCCGTTGATGCGCCCCATGACCGTCCGCTCAGGCCGTCAACTGGCTGAACAGGTAAACACCCGCCGCGCTCAGCGCAGTGCCCAGGCCACCCAAGGCCAACCCACTGCGCTGGCCCAGCCAGCGCCTGATGGACAGGCCCACCCCCACACCACCCACGTGCAGGGCAGCTGTGGTCAGCAGGAAGCCGACGGCATAGCCCAGAAAACCGGATTCAGGCGTTTCGGCACCGTGTGCCAGCCCATGGAACGAAGAAGCCACCGCCACCAACCCCAGGCCGACCGCGACAGGCACAGGCCGCGCGGCCACCACCAGCATGAGCCCGAACAGCACCACCGACAGCGACACGCCCTGCTCCAGATAAGGCACCGTGACGCCGAGCATGCCCAGCGTGGCACTGACGATCAGGGCCAGCAGAAAGGTCGCAGGCCCCTGCCAGGCCTTGCCTGCGGGCAGTGCTGATACCGACCACACACCCACTGCTACCATGGCCAACAGGTGATCCAGACCAAACGGATGCGCCAAGCCCTCCATGAGGCTGCTGGTGCCGTGGCCCGTATGGGCCTGTGCGGCTCCGGCCAGACTGGCCAGCAACAGCAATGAACCGAAGCGGCGGACTCGAATGGATGGCATGCTTATCTCCTGTGGTTGACTGAAAAATGTTTCCCACAACCGGAAGGCTGAACTATCAGCCAGCCAGACGTGAGACGTCTATGACATAGGTCAAGAAATCGTTGAATGGGCCACTGTCTCAGACAGCTGGAGACGGTTCTGCTGGTGCCCGGGCAACATCAGCATGGTCTGGCTCCTGGCCTGGCGTGGGATCGGGCACGTGCTCGCCGCGCAGAATCCTGCCCAGCAAGGTGGAATCGACCGGGTCGGGCTTCACACCACCATGCGGCTCCACCAGTAAACGGCTGACAAATGCTGTGGCCTCTGCCACCGCTGCCTGCTGTGTGTGAAAGCGCCGCATGGGTGAGTGCAGCGAGTGCATCTGGCAGGGCCCCAATCCTTCGATCACGTTGGAGAGGAAGCGGTACGACCCGGAAGGAAACTCCAGCTGCTGGCGCGTGCCGAGCTCCAGCGCTGCCCAGTCGTCCTGCTCGCCGGGGAACAACAACAGGCTCATCATCCAGGGCGTGATGAGCATGCCCAGTGTGCGGCCCTCGAATTTCTGGAAGCCCAGTGTCTGAACCCTCAACGCGCTGTTCAGCAAAGGAAGACCGGCCATCTGACCGGTGTGGATGCGCTCGAACGCTTCGGCCACCCGCTGCGCCATGTGATCGGGGATATCGGTGTGCATCAGCGAGCCTCCGCCGCCTCCTGGCCCAGGCCAGGAAAATGGTGTGCCATGTCGATGGACTCGGCACCGTCCATGATTTGCTGCATGCCGTCCAGGGCCAGGTTGATGTCACGTGCCTGGTCAGCATCCAGCACCTCTCGCGCCCAGCCCAGATACGACAGCACCCAAGTGCCTTCGGGTTGCTGTCCCACCAACAACATGTTGACCTGTTCGTCGCCGTTGCGCCCGCGGCACAGGGCCACGGCCTCACCGCGTTGAACCACCTGAACGGGTGTTCCTATGCACATGCGGTCTGTACCTCCAACTGTGCCTGCTGATGCCAGTGTCCGATTTGGACCTGCGCGCGGGCGCTGACCTGTGCACCTGCGCTTTGCAGTTCGTGCACCAGCATGTCCACCATGCCCTCCAGGGCAGCCGCAGCAGGCTGACTCAGACCCAACTGATTGTTCAGCTCGAACGGCACCATGCCGATGATGACCAACCTGCGGGGCATCTCGTTTTTCAGCTTCAGCAGCGCCAGCAGGTCCGACAAGCCCAACTGGTGGTTGGACAGCTTGGTCTGGAAGAAGGCGTTGATCTCTTCGTCGGCAATGCGCACCAGACTTCCCGGCGGCAGCGGCGCATTGACCGCATCGGCCACGATCAGGCAGTCCGCCTGGCGCATCGGCCCAAACAGCTCCATGCCCGTGGTGCCACCGTCCACCAGGGTGACATGGTCAGCCACGTCATACCTGCCGTCCAGCTCTTCGACAGCCCGCACGCCGATGCCCTCGTCCTGCATCAGCACATTGCCCATGCCGATGACGAGGATGTTGTCGAAACCCTCAGGATGGCTCATCTGTCTGCCCTCCTGGGTGCTCACAGCGCCTTGACCTTGACGATGGGCTGCTGCTCGTTGTCGAACATGTGAATGGCGCAGGCAATGCAAGGGTCGAATGAATGCACTGTGCGCAGCACCTCCAGAGGTTTCTCTGGATCGGCCACCGGGTTGTTCAGCAGCGAGGCCTCGTATGGGCCCACCTGGTCGTTCGCGTCGCGCGGGCCGGCGTTCCAGGTACTGGGCACCACGGCCTGGTAGTTCTTGATTTTGCCGTTCTCGATCACCACCCAGTGCGACAGCGCCCCACGCGGTGCCTGGTGGAAGCCCACACCCCGAATTTCACCCTTGGGGAACGACGGCGCGTTGAACGTGGTCTGGTCTTTGCCGATGTTGGCCACCAGTTTTTCCCACTGGTCTTTCACGGTGTCGAGCATGACCGCACAGCGCACCGCGCGCGCCGCGTGGCGACCGATGGTGGACTGAAGCGCCACCAGAGGCACATCGCTGAGCTTACCCACCGTTTTGAGGGTACCAATGGCCTGGTCGAGGTACTTGGCATAGCGCTTATTGCCTGAGGCCAGGCCGATGTGCACATCGGCCAGCGGCCCCACCTCGGCACGCTTGCCGTAGAAGGTGGGAGCCTTCACCCACGAATACTTGCCGTTCTCCTGGAAATCGGTGTACTGCGGCTCGGTCTCACCCTCCCAGGGGTGCAGCGCCTTGTCGCCGGTGTACCAAGCATGCTTGGAGCTTTCGGCCACACCATCTCGGAAGTAGGCGTCGTTGAACGTGGTGATGGGCTTGTAGGTTTTTATGTCGCCACCGGATATGTAGCCCCCTGGCAGGTCGAACACCGTGCCTTTGCTGTCCTGCGGGCAGTCCGGCACCGACAGGTAGTTGTTGATGCCACCGCCGTACTTGGTCCACTCCAGGTAGAACGCGCCGATGGCGGGCACATCTGACAAGTAAGCGGACTTGACGAAATGGTCAAGCTTGTCGATGAAGTTCTTGACCAGCATCAGACGCTCGATGTTGAGCACCGACGGCGCGCTGTGGCTGACCGAGTTGGACACCCCTCCCACCGCGATGTTCTGGATGTGCGGACTCTTGCCACCCAGGATGGCCACGATCTTGTTGGCCATGTTCTGTACATCCAATGCCTGCATGTAGTGCGCCACCGCCATCAGGTTCACATCTGGCGGCAATTTCATTGAGGGGTGACCCCAGAAGCCGCTGGCAAATGGCCCCAGTTGCCCACTGCCCACAAAGGTCTTCAGACGCTCCTGCACCGCTTTCATTTCGTGCGGGCCGTTCAACGACCAATCTGACAGGGACTCTGCCAGCTTGGCCGTCGTGACGGGATTGGCCTTCAGGGCCGACGTCACATCCACCCAGTCCACCGCCGACAGATGGTAGAAGTGGACGATGTGATCCTGGATGGCATGGGCCGTCTGGATGATGTTCCGGATGAGCTGCGCATTGACCGGAATTTCAAGCTGCAACGCATTCTCAACCGCGCGGACGGACGTGATGGCATGCACCGTGGTGCACACGCCGCAAAAGCGCTGGGTGTACGACCAGGCTTCGCGTGGGTCACGGCCCACCAGGATTTTTTCAATGCCGCGCCACATTTGGCCCGATGACCAGGCCTTGGTGACGCGACCGTTGTCCACCTCGACATCGATGCGCAGATGCCCTTCGATGCGGGTGATGGGGTCGATGGTGATGCGTTTGGCCACGGATGTCTCCTATGCAATTGAGGGGGTCAGGCGGCAGCGTGGTCTTCACGCGGCAATACCGGGAACTTCTTGACAACAAACAGGAAAACGGCAATCTCGGTCGCCACGGTGGCAATCGTCATGACCAGTTCTGGCAGTGCCGGGAAGTAGGTGTAACCAGGCCCGGGGTTGTACGTGATGAGGTAGGCATCGAACCGGTACAACGCACCGGCCAGCAGCAGGCTGACAGCGGCATACAGCAGATGCTTGCCATTCCCGCGTTTGGCTTCAGATGACAGCACCACCAGCGGGTAAATGAACAGAGCCGTCTCTATCCAGAACATCAGGCAGCCGAGGTCGAACGCGAACATCGCACCCAGCTTGCCCATCACCAGCAAGTAGCCGAAACGGACGGCCAGGAAGGCAACGATCAACCCGCGGATGATCTTGCCCAACCCTGCAAACAGGTGACTCTCGGAATGGCGGTTGAAACCATTGGTGACCATCGAACCTTCGAAAATCACAATGGCAAAGCCCATGGCCCAGGCCGAGAGCAGCGCCAGCAAGGGTTGCAGATGCCAGGTTTGCCAAAGTGGGTGGATCTTGTGCCCCATCGCAATCATGAAACTGCCCAATGACGACTGGTGCATGGTCGGCAACAGAATGCCCAGCGCGATGAAGAAAAACAGGCTCTTGTCCAGCACCTTGCGCCAGGCATCGGCCCGCACCTGCCAGCCCGTCTGCTTGCGCAGCCACTCCAGCACGGCTGGCGAGAACTCGATGGCCAGCACCATGACATAGGTGGCCACACACAGCCCCACCTCGAGCATCACCGCATTGGGGTTCATTTGCCAGGGGTTGAAGATGTTGTACGCGTTCCAGTAGCGCCCCATGTCCACAAAGGCCCCGAAACCCGCAAACCCGTAGCCAAGCAGACTGGTCAGCAAAGCCGGGCGTACCAGGGGGTGGTACTGACCCTTGTTGAACACATACACCGTGATGGCCAACGCATAGCCGCCACACGCAAACGCTGTGCCGACCACGATGTCGTACACCACCCAGATGCCCCAGGGGTAGCCCCCGCTGAGGTTGGACACCGCGCCCATGCCTGAGATGAAGCGAATCAGCAGAAACACCGTACCCAGGGCCGCAATGGCCACCATGGCCAGGAAGAACGGCGTGAACACCTGCCGGTTGTCCAGCGCCTTGTAGTGGTGGTTCATTCGGCATCTCCTTTGTTTTCGGCTTCGGTGTTGCGCTTGACCAGCCAGGTCAAACCACCCAAGGCCACGGCCGGCAAAGCCATGTAGCTGTACAGCGTGTGCTGCACACCTTCGGAAATCGAGGCATACGAACGCTCACCCAGCGGGGGCATGCCCAGTTTGTCGTATGGCACGGCCGACAAGTGCAGCACGTTGGTGCCACCGGCCTCTTTCTCGCCCCACACGGTGGGCTGGTACTGCGGCACGGTCTTTTCGTGGAAGCTGTCGGGCTTGCGCACATCACCCCTGGGGTAGGCATAGGTGTCGCCGGGCTTCAAAGCCATGCGGCGCTTGGCTTCTGCCAGCAAAGCTGTGCGGGTGCCGAACAGCGTGGCGCCGGTGGGACAGGCTTCGGCACAACCGGTCATCTGGCCTTTGTCGATGCGCTCCACACCCTTCTGGTTGCACATTTCGCACTTGTGGATGGCACCGAACGGGCTGTCGTAGTTGTATTGCGGCACGTTGTACGGGCAGCCCGTCATGCAGGTGCGGCAACCGATGCAGGCGTCGGGGTTGTAGCCCACGATGCCGGTGCGCGGGTTGCGGGTGAGCGCCGACACCGGACACACCGACACACACCCCGGGTCCACACAGTGCATGCAACTGCGCTTTTCGAACGCATGGCCGTTCTGCTCGGCATCTTTCGTCGCACCCGTGCCACTGCTGAACACCTTGATGACGTTCAGGGTTTTGGACGACAGGTCCAACGCAAAATCTGACTGGACCTGGTCGCCAAACGGCACCGGCGGCATGCCGTTGACCTTCTTGCAGTTGGTCACGCACGCCTTGCAGCCCACGCACAGTGTGGAGTCGAACAACATGCCCACGGCTTCGGGCGCGGGTTCGAGGTTGGGCCGCGCCTGCACAGCCGTGCTGGCCAGTGCCGCACCCGCTGCCCCCAGCGAAGCCTTGAAAAAGCCCCTGCGCTCCATGATCAGGCCCCCTTGCCAGGTTCGGCCTTGGCCTGCTCGTCCTTGTCTCCCAGCTTCTTGCCCGCCACCGCTGCAGCGCCGATCATGACCCCCACCGCCACGCCGGCCACGGCTGCCGACGCCACCACCGTGGACGAAGCCGGGTTCTGGCGGTCGGGGATGATGGGGAAGACATTCGGTGGCGTGTGGGTCTTGACATCGGCCAGGCTGAACATGGGCTTGTTGAAGCCAGTACCCTGCTCGGAACAGCCAAAACACGGATGGCCCACGCCAATGGGCCACACGCCCCCACCCAAGTTGTTGAACTCCAGACTGGGGCAATTGTTGTAGGTCTCGGGCCCTTTGCAGCCCAGCTTGTACAGGCACCAACCCTTGCGGTGGCCGTCGTCACCGAACTGGGTGGCAAACCGGCCGGCGTCGAAGTGCGGACGGCGGTAGCAGTTTTCATGGATGAGCTGGCCATACGCCCACTTCGGGCGGCCCTTCTCATCAATAGGGGGCAACTTGCCATAGGTCACGAAATACAGCACCGTGCCCAGGAAGTTGGCCGGGTTGGGCGGACAGCCAGGAATGGTGACCACCGTCTTGTCTGTCAGAAACTGCGGTGCCCCAACCGCCCCGGTGGGGTTAGGAGCCGCAGACTGGACACCACCCCAACTGGCGCACGAACCGAAAGCGACGATGGCAGCAGCCCCCTCGGCAGCCTCTCGAGTGGCTTCCATCATGGTCTGGCCACCGGTCTTGCAGAAGATGCCGTTTTGCGCCAGCGGAATCGCCCCCTCGATGACCAGCAGGTACTTGCCCTTGTGCTTCTTCATCGCCTCGTGCTTGACCTCTTCTACGCGATGACCGGCCCCGGCATCCAGTGTCTGGTGATAGTCCAGCGAAATGAGGTCCAGGATGAGATGTTCGAAAGACGGCTGCTCCGATCGCAACAGCGACTCGGTCGGACCCGTGCACTCCTGGCCATGCAGCCAGATCACCGGGGGCCGCGCCGGGTTGGCGATGGCAGCCGCCATGGCCATCGCGGACTTGGTACCCAAGCCGAACGATGCGGCAATACCCGTACAAAAGTTCAGGAAGGTCCGTCGCGAGACACCCAGCCGCCGCTCGACAGCAGCAAAGTCGTAATCCGCTTCGTTAGCAACATCAAACTCTCGAACACTCATCAGGGTCTCCTCGTTTTGGGGTGGCTGTCAGCCGAAACGCTGCGTATCGCATCGTGGTGTGCGGCGTCACCACTCAACTTCCGTGCCACGCGAAGAGAACCAAGGGTTTACCCTGAAACGATCGATTGCAGGTCAGCCGGCTCCGACTGAAAGCGGTTGGACACCCTGCCAGAAAAGTGCAAGCCCTCGCCCCTGGCCAAAACCCTCAGTGGACACTTAGTTTCCAACATGAAGTGCCACGCGGAAACTTATCTTCCACGACCGCAGCCACCCAAACCAGAACTGGATGGCCAACGCCGCACACACCCAGCGCGGGGCAACAGCGCTTGCCATGACCCATGCAGCAGGTGACACGGCCCTCGATTCAAGCGCCAGCAGGCAAGGCCACCCCTCCCGTTCGCTGCACCACACACTGCAAACCCACTGTCCCCCGAAAAAACGCCCACGACTTTCATCGCCATCCTGGGAGCAACTGGTAGCCTGGGTCCACAAGTGGCCCATCAGGCGCTGTCACGCGACTGGGCACTGTCAGTCGCTGTTGGCAACCACAAACTGCTGAAAGCCGATGTGGCGGCGCACGCTAACATCAGTGATTTCGACCTCAGCACCGCCAACACCGCGCAGCTGGCCGCCTTTGCCGCCGGGCACGATGTTTTCGTGTTCTGTACGCAAGCGGCATTCCCACCATCTACGGGGCCATTGACCTGCTCCATGCCCGTGACATACCTCCACCCAGGCACTTATGGCAAACACGCTGCGCAGGCCGTCAGCCCTGGGCGTCAACGGCCACCGGGTGGTGTGTGTCGAGCCAGGTGCGGATGATTTTCAGGTTGCGGGTGTTGGAGCGGAAAAACACGTCTGACACCGTGCCCACCACAGGAATGGCGCCCAGCGCCGTGTCAAACGCAATGTTGCCCGCCATGCGCCAGTAGGCGCTTTTGGGCAGCCCCAGGTTGCGCGCCTCCCACGCCAGCCAGGACCCGAACACACCGGCCACCACCGTGCCACCCAAAGGCAGCACACCCAACAGCGCGTCCAGCCCCACCCGGAAGTTCGTGCCAGGGATGACAAACAGCCCCTCCAGTAAGGCCTCCATGGCCTCGACCCGCTTGCGAACAGCGACCGGGTCAGCACTCAACACCCCGTTCATGGCCTCGGTCATGGCCTCGGTCATGGTGTCGCCCGGGGTTTCGCGCAACGGCGAAGAACCGGGGGCAGATGTCGCACGAACTGGCATGGCACGCTCCTTGTCGGTCAGATGGTAGACAGGTGGTGGTTGCCGGACGCTTTTAAAGTGCCCGCCTACAGCAACACACGGGCGCGCTGCTGCTTCACACTTGCCCGCTGCAGCTTGCCTTCCAACCGCCGCTGCCGTGCTGCCCGCGTGGGTTGCGTGGCCTTGCGCAACACCGGCACATGGGCACCTTGGGCCACCCAGGCCAACAGGCGCGCCCAGGCGTCCTGCCGATTGGCTTCCTGCGTGCGGTAGCGCTGGGCCTTCAGCACGAACACACCTTCCTTGCTGACGCGCTGGTCCCGCAGGTGCAACAGGCGCTGCTTCACATCGTCAGGCAGGCTCGACCCCAGCACGTCAAACCGCAAATGGATGGCGGTGGACACCTTGTTGACGTTCTGGCCGCCCGCGCCCTGGGCACGCACGGCATCCATCTGAACCTCTGCAGGGTTCAGCGCAAGCGGGGGGCGGTGGGTAGAAGACATGGCTGGGGCGAATGATCGCATGCAAGCGCTGGCATGGGTTGGCATGAAGCACCAAAATAGCCTCTGGCGCTTGATGGTATTGGGTTTGTAGCTATGTATTTATTTCAATAGCAGCCAAGCCAACATCAGAAAGCAGCAGAGGCCATTTTTATTCGCAAACGTCGCTGCCTGCCATGCCATGTGGCCCGTTCGCGTGGCGGCGGCGTGGCCGTGCTGCTGTACAGGCTGAGCAGGATACCCGCCTGCGGGTGCGCCATGTTTGAAGCGCCAAAGTTCGCAAAAACAGCGGCTACAGTACTGCCACCGCAACACCTGTAGCGCCACCACGGCCCGCCGGAAGATTGCGCAGGACAGGGAGGAAAAGATGAACAAGACATCTTTATGGATGCCGTGGTTGCACACGGCTTGCGCGTTCAATGCGCGTGCATGGCCGACATACCCGTTCCGGGGCGTTCAGCGGACCGGCATGTACCGTGCTCTGTTTACATCGTCGTCTAGCTCGGAATTCCACGTGTAGGCGGTCGCCTACATCAAGTCGTCATTACCTCGGACGTAATTGCACGCTGAACCTCGGAAGTCCAGAATCGCCAAATCCAACTCTCCCTGAAGACAAGTTATGCCCTCAGAGTATCTGCCATCACGCTTCTGGATTAACTGGCTTCTCACTGTCACTGCGGGTGTCATGGCATTCGGCCTCGTGCTTGTTGTAGCGCCTTCCGTCGCGAGGCAGGGCTTTTCGCTGCTTGTCTACGCAGCGCCTGAGCGTATAGACGCGTTTGGTCAAGAGCCTTCTCGCTACATCTCTTTGGCTCATGCTGTGCTCGGTGGCGTCATGGTTGGCTGGGGAGCCGCTCTTTTCTACGTCACGAAGACCATGTTTGCGCGCGGATCCAAGACCGCGTGGAACCTTATCACCTTGTCTGTGGTCGCCTGGTTCATTCCGGACACGTCATATTCTTTACTGTCGGGGTACTGGCAGAACGCCGTCCTGAACGCTGTTTTCTTTGTCCTGTTCGCGGTTCCTTTGTGGGCGACGCGCAACAGCCTGCGGGATGCTCCCTAACACATGCACGCTGAAGGCACTCTCACCCTCTGGAACCACGAGCGCGGGTTTGGTCGCATCGAGTCAACTCAAAACGGTGAACCCGTCTTCGTTCACGTCCGCGCTTGGTCCCGCAGCCCAGGCCGCCCAAAGCTGGGGCAGGCGAACAGCCGCAGCAAGGTCTTCTTCGACGTTGCCGTGATTGCACGGCGCACGAAGTTGGACGGCGCCACGCTGGCGGCGGCCATTGCAGCCACCTTTGCCAGACGCCAGACCTCCCTCCCCGCCGAGTGACCCTTGGCGCTGACCCAGTAGTTCAGCATAGGCACGGCAAAGCCGCGCCAGTGGCAGGCCTTTCATAGCAAAAACCGACTAAAAGCCGACAGCCTGGACGACACCGTCGCGCAGCTGGATGACCTGCTGTGGCCACCGACGCAGGCGACCACCGCTAGCAGTCAGGCGACGGCCACTTGGGACCCGGAAGGTTTGCGCTGGGTCAACGCAAAAGGGGCTGTAGCGCCTTTGTTCACTGATTTGTAGACTCAGAGCATGTATGTCGTCTACCGCATCACCTACCCCAATGGCAAGATCTACATTGGCCAAGACCGCACCAATAGCATCAACTACTTTGGTAGTGCCTCTGACGACCTGATTGCGAGGGATTTCTCGGAAGAACAAAGAAAAAGCTTCACCGTCACCCGGGACATACTGTGGAAATCGGAAACTGCCTCACGGTCAGATTTGAACCAAAAAGAGGTCGAACTGATTCTTCAGTACCGATCCAACGACCCCCAAATTGGTTACAACCAATTCCCACGATTTAAGGTTTCCGATCGAGACTGATTGCCAGGACACAGCACTGTGTCCACGAATCGGCTCACGCGCGAACGGCTTTTTTGGACCCCGAAGCGCGCTCTGCTTGCTTCACCGCAGAAGGCATACGCATTCTTCAGATGAAAAACGTTTGTTGCGCCTGATTTCATTGATCTCATTGCTATGAATTTAAAAATATAGCAACAAACTCAATATCAACAAGCGCCAGACACATTTTTCACCTCAAACTCTGGCCATCTCACCCGGCATCAGCCCCGTCTCCTACACCAGCAGCATCCCCAAGTGGCCCCGCCACCTGTGCCGCCCGCCACTCCCCCGGCGTGCCGCCTGTCCAGCGCCTGAATGCCCGGTGGAACACGCTGGCCTCGGCAAACCCCAGGGCCTGAGCCATGTCGGCCACGTTGCGGGCGGGGTCGGCCACTGCGTGCAGTGCCAACTGGCGGCGGGCCTGGTCCAGCAGTGTGCTGTAGCGCTCTCCCTCTGCCTGCAAGCGCCGCGCCAGGGTGCGTTCGGTCAGGCCCAGTGCCTGCGCGGCGGCGGCACGCGTGGGGACGCCGCTGGCCAATGGCTGGCCCAGCCGGCTGCCCAGCCACTGCACCACTTGCTGGGCCACGGTGGGGGTGTCGGCTTCTGCCAGTGCCGTGAGGTGCCGCACGGCATGCGCACGGTGCAACGCCTGCAACTGCGGGTCGGCCAGCGGCAGGGGTTGGTCCAGCACCGCGTTGTCCAGCAGCAGCCCTGAAAACGCCTGTTCAAACTCCACCGGGCAACGGAACACCGCCTGGTAACCCTCCGCGGGCCCCAGTGCGGCCTGGTTGAACTGCACACGCCAGGGCGTCACCGGCTGGTGGGTGACCCAACGGGCAAACGCCACCACGGCGGCCAGCACCGCTTCAAGCTGGTGGGGGCTGAACGCCAGCGCACCCTGGCGCGGGTGGTACACCACCCAACTCGCCGCTGCCCCTGGGATCAACTGGAACCGCCCGCCATCTGAAATGAGGCGCTGGAACTGCTGCACCCCGGCAAACGCCTCGCGCAGCGTGGGGGCCGATTGCAGGATGAAACCCACCACGTTGAAGCTGGCAGGCCCGATCTGCCTGCCCGCCTTGAGCCCGAACCCCGGGTCAGCCGTGAGCCTGGCTGCCGCGTGCCACAGGCGTGTGATGTGGTCGATGGGCCAGCGCTGCAGCGCCAGATCGTGCGCGTCAATGCCGGCCGCAGCCAGCACATCCGCCGTCCCCACCCCCTGGCGCTGCGCGGCAGCCAGCACGGTGTTGACCCAACTCATGGACACAGTGGCCGGCAAAGTCAATGTGCGTGGCCTGAAAAGTCACTCATGCGGGCATCATAAATCGCTATCGTTGCAGGCACAACGTGCGGGCCAGCCCTCACACACCACACAAGGAGACGGTTTTGACAACACCCCAGCAATCAGACGTATTGGTGGTTGGCGGCGGGCTGGCGGGCATCGTCACCGCACTGGAAGCACTGCGCGGCGGCCAGCGCGTGACGCTGGTGGACCGCGACACGCCCGAGCGCTTTGGTGGCCTGGCACTGTGGGCCTTTGGCGGCATGGCGCTGGTGGGCACACCGCTGCAAGCCCGCATGAAAATCCCCGACACACCTGAAGTGGCGCTGCGCGATTGGCTGCGCTTTGGCGAGCTGCCCGCTGACGACGCCCATGCCCATGCCTGGGCGCGGCACTACGTGGAGCAATCGCGCCCACAGGTGTACGACTGGCTGACGGGGGAAGGCGTGAAGTTCATGCCCGCCGTCAACTGGGTGGAACGCGGCCTGAATGGCGACGGCAACAGCCTGCCGCGCTACCACATCGTGTGGGGCACGTCGCGGGAACTGGTGCGCTGCATGGTGGCCGCCCTGCACCGCGCCAACACCCACGGACGGCTGACGCTGCTGCACCGCCACCGCGTGACCGCGCTGGATCACCAGGCGGGCCGGGTGGCCGGTGCCGTGGCCATTGACGAAACCACCGGGGCCGAGGTGCGGCTGCAAGCGCCCGTGGTGGTGCTGGCCACGGGGGGCATCAACGGCAGCCACGAACAGGTACGTGCCAACTGGCCTGCGGGCCGCCCCATGCCCGCCACCCTGCTGAACGGCGCGCACCCGTTTGCCGACGGGGCCATGCACCACTGGGTGGCCCAGCACCTGGGCGGGCACATTGCCCACGCGGGCGAAATGTGGAACTACGCCGCAAGCTTTCCGCACCCCTACCCGCACTTTGCAGGGCATGGGTTGTCGGCCATTCCGTGCAAGTCTGCCCTGTGGCTGAACCACCGGGGCGAGCGCATTGGGCCGCAGCCGCTGGTGACGGGGTTTGACACCCACTGGCTGTGCCAGCGCGTGGCCGAGCAGGAACAACCCTGGACCTGGCACCTGCTGAACTGGCGCATTGCCGCCAAGGAATTTGCCATTTCGGGGGCCGAGCACAACCCCCGCATCCGCGACAAGCAGTTTGCGCTGTTCCTGAAAGAAACCTTGCTGGGCAACCACCGACTGGTCAGCCAGATGCAGCGCGAAAGCCCGCACTTTCTGGTGGACGACACGCTGGCCGGGCTGGCCGCCAAAATGAACGCGCTGACCGCTTCGCACCACGTTGACCCGGCCACGCTGCAAGCCACCGCCGATGCCTTCGACGCCAATTTTGCCAACGGCAACAAGCTGCACAACGACGAGCAAATTCGCCGCATCCTCCACGCCCGCCAGTGGGGGCCCGACCGCTTGCGCACCTGCGCGCCCGCACCGCTGCAACAGCCGGGGGCCGGGCCGTTCATTGCCATTCACATGCAGCTCATCACCCGCAAAAGCCTGGGCGGTTTGCAGACCGATCTGCACAGCCGCGTGCTGAATGCGGCTGGCCAGCCCATTGCCGGGCTGTACGCCGTGGGCGAGGCCGCAGGCTTTGGCGGCGGCGGGGCCAACGGCAAACGCTCGCTGGAAGGCACGTTTTTGCCCGGCTGCATCCTCACCGCGCGCGCTGCTGCACGCGCCATTTCAACCGGCGGTTGACCCACTGCCTGTCCGCCCCCCGCACACCCGGCACACACTGATATCACACGGAGCCCACCCATGCCCACACCCCCCATGAACGGCGCACAAGCCCTGATGACCACGCTGGCCGATGCCGGCATCGAGGTCTGTTTCACCAACCCGGGAACGAGCGAAATGCACTTTGTGGCCGCGCTGGACAGCGAGCCGCGCATGCGCGCCGTGCTGGCCCTGTTCGAGGGCGTGGCCACGGGTGCTGCCGACGGCTACGCACGCATGGCCGACAAGCCGGCTGCCACTCTGCTGCACCTGGGCTGCGGCCTGGGCAACGGGCTGGCCAACCTGCACAACGCCCGCAAGGGCAAGGTGCCCGTGGTCAACATCGTGGGCGACCACGCCACCACCCACACGCCCTACGACGCGCAGCTGCAGTCAGACATTGAAACCGTGGCCCGCAACGTGTCGCCTGGCTTTGTGCGCACCTCACAAACCACCGCCAGCCTGTGCCAGGACGCGGCCGATGCCGTCACCGCCGCACGTGGCCTGCCCGGCCAGGTGGCCACGCTGATCTTGCCCGCCGATGTGTCGTGGGGCGAAGGCGGCGTGCCCTGCCCGCCCCCACCCTTGCCAACGCCGCAAGCGGCCAGTGACAACACCGTGGAAACAATCGCCCAAGCCATCCGCAGCGGCCAGACCACAGCCTTGCTGCTGGGCGGCCAGGCCCTGCGCGAGCCCGGCTTGCTGGCCGCGGCACGCATTGCCGCACAGTGCGGCGTGAAGCTGCTGGCAGAAGTCTTCCCCACCCGGCTGCAACGCGGCGCGGGCCTGCCGCCGGTGGAGCGCGTGGCCTACCTGGCCGAAATGGCCGGGGTGCAACTGGCCAACGTGCAGCACCTGGTGCTGGTTGATGCGAAAGCGCCCGTGTCATTCTTTGCCTACCCCGGCAAAAAAAGCTACCTGGTGCCCGACACCTGCACCGTGCACACCCTGGCCACACCAGAGCAAGACGCGTTGGCCAGCCTGAACAAGCTGGTGGCCGCATTGGGCGCACAACAGGCCCAGCCCGCGCTGCAAGCTGCACAGCGCCCCGGGGTGCCACGGGGCAAACTGACTGCGCCCAAGGTGTGCAAAGCCGTGGGCGCACTGCTGCCCGACAACGCCATCGTCATCGACGAAGCCATCACCTCCGGCCTGATGCTGGGTGCCATGACCGCCGGTGCCCCCCGGCACGACCTGATCACGCTGACGGGCGGCGCCATCGGCCAGGGCCTGCCCAACGCCGTGGGGGCCGCCATTGCCTGCCCCACCCGGCCCGTGGTGGCGCTGATTGGCGACGGTACCGCCATGTACACCATCCAGGCGCTGTGGACCATGGCGCGGGAGCAACTCAACGTCACGTCCATCATCTTCAACAACGCGTCGTACTCGGTGCTGAACGTGGAGCTGGAGCGCGTGGGTGCCGAAGAAGCTGGCCCCAAAGCCAAGGCCCAGCTCGACCTGCACGGCCCCGTGCTGAACTTTGCCCAACTGGCCCAGGGCATGGGCGTGCACGCCGTGCGCGCCACCACAGCCGAAGACTTCGTCAAGGCCCTGACCTACGCCCTGGCCCACCCTGGCCCGCACCTGATCGAGGCCGTGGTGCCCGAGTCGCTCAGCGGCGCGAAGCGCAAGGTGCTGCCCTGGCTGCTGAAGTCACTGCCGAACCTGCCCCGGCCCGTGGCGATGGCGCTGAAGAAAAAGATTGCGCCTTGAGGGCTGTCCGCAGGCTCCTTCATTGAACACGGCCCGACTTGTCGGTAGACTCAGTGACATGTCGCTGGCTTATTGAGGAACCACGATGTGCTCCCTGGCTCACACCTCCCGACGAGACTTCGTTTTGGCCAGTTCAGCCCTGACGCTGTCCAGGTTTGTCGGCGCTCAGACGCGGGGAGAGCTGACGTTCGGTATGGTGCCGTATCTGCCGGTTCAGCAACTCATCCGCCTTTACGAACCGGTGGTTTCGGTGATTGAAGGTGTCTTTTCAGCGCCCTGCCGCTTGGTTTCGGCAACTGATTTCGCGCAGTTCTTGGAAAGGGGGCGCGGGGGTGAATTTGATGCCATCGGTGCATCACCCCACGTTGCCCGTTTGCTCAACCGTGAGGTCGGCTACCTGCCCCTGGTCCGTGCAACCGCACCTCTCCAACCGGTGTTGGTCGTGGCCGCAGAGTCCAACATGAAGCAACTGATGGATGTCCGAAACAAATCCATCCTGGTGGCCGACCCACTGGCAGTCCATGTGCTCATTCCGATGCGTGGCTTGCGCGATGTAAGCATGGTGCCAGGGCGTGACGTACAAGTGGTGGTCGCTGGCAACCAGCGAAACGCGATCCAGCGCATGCTCAATGGTGAAGCACCCGCTGCCGTTGCGTCCATGTCGACGCTGGGCACCTTGCCAAAAGACATGGCTGCCAGGGTACGCGTGTTGCATGCCTTTCCAGCAGGGCTGACGCCCATGGCCTATCTCGTGCACCCCAGGCATATTGCGACCGCGTCCCGGCTGACCCAAGCTTTGCTTGCATTTTCAAACAGCGCAGAAGGGCGTGAGCATGTCAAGCTCGCCCAGCATGAAGGACTCGTGCAGCTTGGCCTGAAAGAGCTTGAGGGTCAGGATGCCATCGTCACCGAATACTTCCGCATGCGGCAACTGCCGTAAGCTCCCCAACCGATGCGCACACTTCGCCAGCAGTTCAACGTCGCAACGCTGGTCATCTTCTTTCTTGCAACGGTCATCCTGAGTTTTGCTGCCCGCCTGATCACGACACGGGCTGTGGAAGCCGAGACCGACGGTGCAGCCTTGCGCAGTGCATCGCTGCTGTCAGCAGCCCTGGTCCCCATGCTGGCCGTTTCTGACCTTGGCAGCATTGACGAACTCACGCGCGAACTCGTTGCACGCAATGATTTTCTGTATGTGACGGTCATTGACACGCGGGGACAGCAGATTTCGAGCGCAGGCGATGTTGACGGGAAAGACCGAAAAGACTATGTGTTCCCGCTGCAAGTTGCCGAGCAGGCCTATGGCGAAGTCAGATTTGGCATTTCGCGTCAGGGCATTACTGCCGCCAGCGACCAGGTTTTCTGGCGGCTGATGGCTGTGTGCACCGTGACACTCATCTGCGGAGCCGCGCTGATGCTGCAACTGGCACGTCGCATGACCCGGCAGCTGGACGCACTGGGGGATAGCACCCGGAGAATGGCCGCTGGCGAAACATCGGTGCGCGTCGTGGTCGAAGGCGACAACGAACTCTCCAGGTTGGCACAGGCATTCAACGTCATGGCCAATGCACTTGACGAGCGCATTGCAGCACTCGCCCACGCCGAACGTGTGCTTGAAGACCGGGTGACCACACGGACACAAGATCTCGCCACGTCAAATGCCTCCCTGGCGAATGCCATCGATGACTTGAAACGCCTTCAGGACGAATTGGTCGAACGTGAAAAGCTTGCATCGCTGGGTTCGCTGGTAGCCGGCGTTGCGCACGAGCTGAATACACCCATCGGCAACGCTCTGCTGGCCGCCAGCACACTGCTCAACGACCTGTCTGATCTCGAAAACAAGCGGAACAACGGCAGCCTGACGAAACGCCAGTTCGACGAGTACATTGCCCACGCAAAATCGGGGATGAGCCTGACCGAACGCAATCTGCACCGCGCTGCGGCGCTGGTCAGGAATTTCAAACAAGTGGCTGTCGACCAGACAAGCGACGTTCGACGTCCATTCAACCTGAGTGAATGCGTTCACGAAATCGTTGCTCTGCACTCGCCGCAGTTTTTGCGAAGCGGTCACGTCATTGAAGTTCAAGTCAGCAACACCATTGAGATGGATGGCTACCCAGGCGCGTTGGGACAAGTCGTTGGCAATCTGATCGCAAACGCCTTCATTCACGCGTTCGAAAGCCTGGCACCGGGCCAGGGCAAGGTTTGCATCAAAGCCTCGCTGGAAAATGACGATTCCATCTGCATGTCCATTGAAGACAACGGCTCAGGTATTCCTCGCGATTTGCAGCGCAGAATCTTTGAGCCGTTTTTCACGACCCGCCTGGGGCAAGGCGGAAGCGGCCTGGGCCTGCACATTGCGTACAGCCTGGTCACATCAACATTTGGGGGGCGACTGACCGTCCACAGCGAGCAGAGCAAAGGCACGCGATTCGAGATACGCATTCCGCGCACAGCGCCAGCCCAATTCAAGACTGCAGAGACGCAACCGCAATGACCGCTGACACCCTCCTGCGCATCGTTGCCCTGTGCACCGTGTTGGCCTGTGCGGAAACACTGCACGGCATTGCGCGCATCAAGCTGCTCATTCCCCTGATGGGGAAGGACCGGGCCATCCGGCTCAGCGCCCTGACCGGCACGCTGCTGGCGTTTGCCATCTGCCTGGTGCTGGTGCCGGGCATCGGGCTGCAAACGGCGCAGGCGCACCTGGCGCTGGGTCTGTGTCTGGCCACTTTCATGGCCAGTTTTGACATCGCTATTGGCAAGTGGTTGATGCACAAGCCGTGGACCAAAATCTGGCCGGACTTCGACCCGCGCACCGGCAACTACCTGCTGTTTGGCCTGATGGGCCTGTGTGTCATTCCGCTGGTGGTCTGGTACGTCCGTGCACCGCAGCTCTTATAAAGAAAAATGGCTCCACCGCTTGACGGTATTGGCTTGATTGCTATTTAATTAATTTAATAGCAAACAACCCATTGCCAACAAGCGGCGAGACACAAAAAACACATTGTTTTGGCTTTGTGCGGCACGCACACCCGCACACGCGCACGCAAATCCTTCAGGGTGCAGGCGGCGTGGTCACTCGCAGATCATGTAGGTTTTGGTCAAGGGTTCCAGCACCTCGAACGCACCTTCAAACCCGGGGGGCAGGTAGATGGCCTCGCCCGGGCCCGCCTCTTCAAAGCCGCCTTGCGCGTCATGCACGCGGCAACGGCCACTGAGCACGGTGAACAGTTCCCGCTCCGTGGGCGACATGGCAATGCGCCAGTGCCCCACTTCACACCGCCACACGCCGCAATACACCTGCCCTGCTGGAAGGGCCTGGTCCACCAGGTTCCAGGTCTCGCGCAAAGGGTTGCCCCGCAGCAGCCGTTCAGGGCGCGGGTGGTCGGTGGTTGGCGCGCCAGCGGGCGTGGCAGACAGCTTGATCAGTCGAGGGGCAGTGATGGCGTTCATGCGCTGGATTGTGCCTGCCCGAGCGCTGTACATTGCGGATGGCACCCGTCATCAAACACGTGTACAACACGACTGCGGCCATTGTGCGCTGCACCCCCCTTTTTTCACACACTGAAGGAGACCCCGTCATGAAAAGCAACCCCGTCGGTTGGTTTGAAATCTATGTGCAAGACATGCCCCGCGCCAAAGCGTTCTACGAGGCGGTGTTCAAGGGTGAGTTGACACAGTTGGCCGATCCCAGCCCTGAGCCCGATGCCAGCAGCGACATGGAAATGTGGGCCTTCCCGATGTCGCAAGAAGGCGGCGGCGCGGCCGGTGCACTGGTGCGCATGGGGGGCTGCCCGTCTGGCGGCAGCACCTTGGTGTACTTTTCTTGTGACGACTGCGCCGTCGAGGCCGAACGCGCCGCTGCCCACGGCGGCAGCATCTTCAAGCCCAAGATGTCGATCGGCGAGTACGGCTTCATTGCCATGGTGACCGACACCGAGGGCAACATGATCGGCCTGCACTCCATGGCCTGATGGGCTCAGCGGTCCCTGAGCGCCCACCGGCTGGCCAGAGCAGCCCGTGGGCGGTTTTTCTGGTATCCCTGCGGCTGGGCCTCACCTCGTTCGGTGGCCCGGTGGCGCACATCGGCTATTTCCGCGAAGAATTCGTCACACGGCGGCAGTGGCTGTCCGAGCGCAGCTATGCCGATCTGGTGGCCCTGTGCCAGTTTCTGCCCGGCCCGGCCAGCAGCCAGGTGGGCATGGCACTGGGCCTGTCGCGCTGTGGCCATGCGGGCGCGCTGGCAGCCTGGGCCGGCTTCACGCTGCCATCTGCCGTGCTGCTCATGTCGTTAGCCATGGGATTGAGCAGTTTCGGCCAGGCGCTGCCGCCGGGCGTGCTGCAGGGACTGAAAGTAGTGGCCGTGGCCGTGGTGGCGCAAGCGGTGTGGGGCATGGCTCGCACCCTGTGCACCGACGTGCCGCGCATCAGCCTCATGACAGCCGCCGCCTGCTGGGTGCTGCTGGCCCCCACCGCCTGGGCGCAGTTGGGGGCGATAGCACTGGGGGCGGCAGTGGGGCTGTGGCTGTTCAAGCCCGCGGCCAGCGATTCGGCCGATGCGCTGCCCATCGCCGTTTCACGGCGCACGGGTGCCGCCTGGCTGACCGTGTTCGCGGCCTTGCTGGTCGGATTGCCACTGGCGGCTTCACTGTGGCCCAGCCCGGCGCTGGCCATGGTGGATGCCTTTTTCCGCGCCGGTTCGCTGGTGTTCGGTGGGGGGCATGTGGTGCTGCCGCTGCTGCAGACCGAGGTGGTGGCCAACGGCTGGGTCACCCACGACACCTTTCTGGCGGGCTACGGAGCCACCCAGGCGGTGCCGGGCCCGCTGTTCACATTTGCGGCGTTTCTGGGCGCGTCGATGAACCAGGGGCCCACGGGTTGGGCAGGCGGGCTGCTGTGCCTGGTGGCCGTGTTTGTGCCGTCGTTCCTGCTGGTGGCGGGTGCGCTGCCGTTCTGGGCGCAGTGGCGGCGCCACGCACGCATGCAGGCGGCGCTGGCAGGCATCAACGCCGTGGTGGTGGGCCTGCTGCTGGCTGCGCTGTATCAGCCGGTGTGGACCGGGGCGGTGCACAGCCCGCAGGACGTTGCCCTGGCCCTGGTGGCACTGGTGGCCCTCATGCACTGGAAGCTGCCGCCCTGGCTGGTGGTGGCGGGGTGCGCGGTGCTGGGTGGTTTGCTGGGGGCGTTGACGGGCAGAACACTGGCACCTTAGGGCCGTGGCCGCCGCTCGATGGCACGTTCAACCCAGCTCGAAGCTGGTGATGCCAAATTGCCGTGACAGGTCGAGTTCGGGGGCTGCACCGGTGTACATGCGGGCCGTTTCAAACACCGGGGCCATCTGCCAGGTGTGCGCCAGTTCGCGGGCGGCGGTGTGGTTGGCCACCATGTCCAGTTGCACCGGTTCACCACGCGGCACGTGATGCATCAGCGCGTTGAGCAGGTCATGGGCCACCAGTGCATCGTCGGCAAACAGCGGGCCCACCTTGTAACCCACCTGGCAGGGGCGGACCACGCCATACCCCTTCAAGTACCCGGCACGCACCAGGCCCAGTGCAGTGCTGCCGGTCTGGCGGACCCACCGGCGCAGAAACGCCTCGCGCCCGGCGGGGAACAGGAGGGCGTCGTAACGCAGCAACGGGTCAATGCCCACCGCGTCCAGGGCCACCACGTCAGGGTGGGCCGCACCCTTGACGTGTGCCACACCTTGCATGCGCACGTTGTTGTAGGCCAGCACGAAACCGCTCTTGCAGTAGTTCGCCTGCTGGGCCACCACACCATCCAGCCCCACCAGACGGCCAGCCAGCCGTGCCATGCCCGCCTGCCACAGCGCCAGGCCATGGCCCCGCCCCCTGAACGCTGGCCGTACGATGTAGAAGCCAATGAACCCGAAGCTGCTGCCATACCGCACGGCGGAAATCATGCCCACGGGTTCGCCATCCCATTCAGCCAGCAAAAAGCCTTCGGGGTCGGCGGCATAAAAACTGTCGCGGTCATGCAGGCCCGGGTTCCAGCCTTCCTGTGCAGCCCAGGCAATGCCCATGTCCAGCTCGTGGGCGAGCATTGAGCGGATGTGAAACGGCGATGACAAAGCAGCAGTGTTCATGGCAGTGGAAGGATAAGGAGGCCCAACGGCGGTACAACAAACATCAGCCGCACCGCACCGCATGGTAGTGCGAGCCACACTGCCTGCCACACTCACTTGGCCTGCAGTTGGCGCAAGGCACCTGCCCAGTCTTCGACATGGTGCGCCAGCACCGCTTTGCCGTCCTTGATGGTGTGGATGTCAATGGTCATGATCCGGAAGCTTTTTCCTGTCGGCTGAACCCCAAAGAACGGCCCCACCGGCGTACCGCTGGCTTCGCTGCGCACGATGATGCGGTGGCCGTCGACCATCACGTCCTTGATGTCCCACTTCAGGTCAGGAATGAGCTTGCCGAAACCGGTCACCTGGGCCACAAAGGCCTCACGTCCCTTGAAATCGGTTTCGCTGGAATATGACTTCCAGTCTGGCGACAACACTTGCTCGGACAAGGCCTTGAGGTCTTTGCTCGCTGGTTGATTGAGCATGTCATAAAACGGCGTCACGTGCTGACGTGCCTGTTCCAACGTCAGGGTTTGGCTGAAAGCTGGTGTTGCGAGGCAAGCCGCCACTGCCAGCGAGGCAGTCAGCGTGGTTTGAGCGGGTGTATGGGGCATGATGATCCTTTCAAAATGGTGAAAATGCGTTTTCCGCGACTCAAATTTTTCCGCTGATAGTTTGAAAAACCGAGGTCAATACAAGTCTATAAATGGTGAATTTCAGACAGAATGACACCATGCCTGACGTATCGGACATCGCCACGGTCAACTTTCAGCCACCGGATGAAGCACGTCTTCCTGTCGAGGTGATGACGATTGCCGACCTCAAGACACGTGCACCTTCGGAACATTTCAGGCGGCTGCAGCGAGCGAACTTTTACCGGCTGTTCGGCGTCCTGCAAGGACAGACACGCCCCATGATCGATTTTTCCAACGTGGTGGCCGAGGCAGGCAAATGGCTGCTGGTGCGGCCCGCTCAGGTGTTCCGATATGACTTTTCCACGCCCTGGACAGGATGGCTGATGGTGTTCCCGCCTGAAGTTGTGTCCGGCACGTACAAGACACACCTTGAACTGGACTTGGCCCGCTGCTTGGACGACCTGGCCGCCATACATGACTTACAACCCGACCAGCACACTTGGATGTGCGGCAGCTTGAACCAGATGCGAGCAGACGCTACCGCTGTCGCCGACACGTTCATGCGAAACGACTTGCTCCGTGCTCAACTGGCAACCTCATTGCTGCGCTTGTCGCTGTGGCAATCAACCCGACAACCTGACACTCCGGATCGATCCGGTGAGTCTGCAAGCTTCAGGCGGTTTCGCCAGTTGCTGGAGGCAAACTTTCACGTGCAGCACAGCGCCCAGTTCTACGCACGCTCGATGGCAATGAGCGACAAGACGCTCAGCCGGGTGTGCCTGGCTGCCACCGGGCAACCCGCCAAAAAAGTCATCAACCAGCGCCTGACACTTGAAGCCAAGCGGCTGTTGGCACACACCTCTGTTGCGGTGCAGGCAGTGAGTCACACACTCGGATTCGATGAGGCCACCAACTTCGTCAAATTCTTCCGAAGAGAGACAGGTGTGACACCGCTCTTATTCAGGCGGCAGTATCGGTAGCCGCAGGCGTGCCCTGGTGGTAACGCAGCTGCCAGCCCGCTGCCGTCTGTTGCCAGACCGATGACCGCAGGGTGTACAGCGCCGGGTCGGACGGATGGCCGCCCGACGCGACCGAGCGGTAGGTCAGCAAGGCCACCCCGGGCACCAGCACAGCCACGCTGAACCTGTCTGACACCACGGCGGGCGGTGTGGTGACACCCGCCAGGTAGCCCAATACCGTCTCCCGGCTGTAGGCAGCGCCGGACCGGCCCACCTCGTGAAAGTCGGGGTGCAGCAAGTGGTCCAGCCGCTGCCGGGTGCAAGGCACACCCGGGTGATGCAGCTCGGTCTCCAGGGCCTGCAGGATTGGCAAAAGTGTGTTCATGGGGCGTGTCGGTTCAGTCGGGTCTGGCTTCAGCCTGATTGCTGCATGCGGGCCAGCACATGGTCGCGGAACACGGCAGCCAGCGGCGACAGCTGCCTGCCCTTGGGCCACACCAGGTGCCATTGGGACGGAATGGGAAAGCCCACCACATCCAGCACGGCCACACGGCGGTCGGCACCGCCCAGCGCGTGGCTGGACAGCACTGCCACCCCCAGTTTGCTGGCCACCGATTCGCGAATGGCCTCGTTGCTGCCCAGCTCCAGCAGCGTGCCAGGGGCAAACCCCTGCTCCCTGAAGGTACGGTCAGTGGCCATGCGGGTGCCCGACCCACGCTCGCGCAGGAAAAAGCGCTCGCCCGCCAATTGCTGCAAGGTCACACCCGTTTGCCCCACCAGCGGGTGGCTGGCCGCTGCCACGAGGCACAGGGGGTTGGGCGTGAGGATGTCGTCAGCCAACGCCAGGTCACCCGGCGGCTGGGACATGACGTACAGGTCGTCCAGGTTGGCCCGCAAGCGGCTGACCACCTGGTCGCGGTTGAGCACTTCCAGCGAAATGTCCACCTGCGGATGATCGTCACAGAAACTGCCCAGCAGGCCGGGGATGAAGTACTTCGCTGTGCTGACCACCGCCACCCGCAACCGCCCCCGGGCCATGCCCTGAAGGGCGGCCATGCGCTGTTCAAAGGTGTCCCATTGATCAACCATGGCCCGCGCGGTGCGGGCAAGCTCTTCGCCCGCCTCCGTCAGGTGCACCTTGCGGGAGATGACGTCGTACAGCGGCAGACCGACTGCATCCGCCATGTCCCTGAGCTGCATGGACGCAGTCGGCTGCGTCACGTGCATGCGCTGAGCCGCAGCGCTGACGCTGCCCGTGTCGGCCAGTGCCAGGAACAGCTTCAACTGCCGGAATGTGATATTCATAGATTTTTATCTATATACCAAGCATAAAGAATCGATTTTACTTATTCAACAACCCCTTCTACCATCCGCGCCCAGCAAGGAGTACAAACATGCAAAGTCTGATCGATCCTGCCGTGTTGTTTTTCGTGTTTGGCGTGTTGGCGGGAGCCGTGCGGTCCAACCTGGAGTTGCCACCGGCCATTTCGAAGTTCCTGTCGCTGTACCTGCTGATGGCGCTGGGCCTGAAGGGCGGCTTTGCCCTGGCCGAATCGGGCCTCACGGCCAGTGTGGCCACCAGCCTGGGACTGGCCGTGCTGCTGGCGGTGGTGGTGCCTATGCTGGGCTACGTGGTGCTGCGCCGCATGCTGTCGGGCTTCGATGCTGCAGCCGTCGCAGCCACCTATGGCTCGGTCAGTGCGGTGACCTTCGTGACCGCCGTGCAGCACCTGGAAACACACGACATCGCCTTCGGTGGCCACATGGCCGCTGCCATGGCGCTGATGGAGTCGCCAGCCATCATCATGGCGGTGCTCATGGCCAACATGCTGCGGCAACGCCAGGCAGCTGCCATGCCCGCGCTGACCGGTGGTGGCACGGCAGCCCTCACACCCTTGCCCGCGGATGGCCTGCCGCCGCTGCGCAAGGTGCTGCATGAATCGCTGACAGATGGTGCCCAACTGCTCCTGCTGGGCGCCATGGTGGTCGGCATCATCAGCGGCGAGGCTGGCAAGGAAGCCATGCAACCATTCTCCGGCGACCTGTTCAAGGGCATGCTTGCGTTCTTCCTGCTGGACATGGGTCTGATGACGGCCCGCAACTTGCCGCAATTGCGTGGCCAGTCGCCCTTTCTGGTGGCCTATGCCGTGCTGGCACCGCTGACGCACGCCACGCTGGCGCTGGGGTTGTCCCGCCTGTGCGGTGTGGCCATGGGCGATGCCATTTTGCTGATGGTGCTGGCCGCCAGCGCGTCCTACATTGCCGTGCCTGCCGTCGTGCGGCATGCCATTCCCGAGGCCAATCCTTCGCTGTACTTCAGCCTGTCGCTCGGCATCACGTTTCCCCTGAACATTTTGCTGGGCATCCCGCTGTACACACAGGTGGCGCACTGGGCCTGGGCAGCGGGGTGAACCGCAGACGGGGTGCTGGCAGCATGCCGGGTCGCGTGAGCCGGCATGGCTGCAGACGATCAGTTTTTGTCGACATGTCGGCCTGATCCTCGCTGCTGTTTTCTGCCCGCCTCCGGAACTAGGATGCACAGGCCTGACACACACAGGCGTTCCACACAGACAGGGCTGACACACATGCAAACCGAAGACCAACGCTCCATCCTTGCCATCGCACTGCACGCTGCATTCGCCGATGGCGTCAAAGACGACCGCGAACGCGAGGAGGTGCGCCGCATCGCTGACTCACTGGCCTCGGCATCCGACACCATCGACCTGCGAGGCCTGTACCAGGACGTGCTGCTCAAGCGCCTGGGACTGGAGCAGGCAGTGGCCGGTTTGCGTGACGATGGCTTGCGCCAGTACGCCTACGAAATGGCGTTGTGCGTCTGCGAGGCCGATGGCCAGACCACACCAGCCGAACGCCAGTTCCTGAACACGCTCAAAACCAGCTTGGGTCTGGCGGACGCCAAAGCCGTCGACATTGAACGCGAGGTGGACCCGTTCGTCACGGCCGTGCCCTTGCCTGCTGCCAGCAGCCAGCCAGCGCCGCCCCAACGGAGTGTGCCCACCGGTACCGCTGTGGACGACGCTGCACTGGACAAGTCCATCCTCAACTACGCGCTGCTCAACGGTGCGCTGGAGTTGCTGCCACAGTCATGGGCGTCGATGGCCATCATTCCGTTGCAGGTCAAGATGGTGTACGGCATCGGCCAGGCCCATGGCGTCAACCTGGATCAGGGGCACATCAAGGAATTCATTGCCGCCGCAGGCGTGGGGCTCACGTCACAGTACCTGGAGCAGTTTGGCCGCAAGCTGCTGGGCGGCTTGCTGGGCAAGGTGGCGGGCAAAACGGTGGGGGGCATCGGCCGCGCAGCCACCGGCATGGCGTTTTCGTTTGCCACCACGTACGCACTGGGCCACCTGGCCAAACGCTACTACGCCGGTGGGCGCGTGATGAGCACCGACGTGCTGCGAGACACCTACCAGAACCTGCTGGGCCCGGCCAAACAGTTGCAGACCCAATACCTGCCACAGATTCAGCAGAAGGCCAGCACCCTGGACGCCGGCCAAGTGCTGGCGATGGTGCGCGGGCAGTGAGCCCGCGAGTCCCCTGCCACCAAATAGTCGCCGCGCTGGCAGGGGAATCACTCAGGTGCTCAGCGCATCAATGCTTGTGCCCGTCGGCGTAGTGCCCGGAGGGTTTGGCGGACGCGGGCTTGGCTGGTGAGGCTGCCTCCGTCACGTTCACAGCAATGCGCCCTTTCATCCCAGCTTCGTAGTGACCCGGAATCAGGCAGGCCATCTGCAGCGGGCCGGGCTGGGCAAAGGTCACCACCAGCTCCCCCATTGCGCCCGGTGCCACGGTGATGGCTGCGCCACCGCCATGGTCATGGGCGTGAGCCCCCGGCTGGCTGGCCAGCTTGCGCATCAGCTCGGCATGTTCAACGATTTCCTGGTCAGTGCCCAGCACGAATTCGTGTGGCACCGCTCCGGCGTTGTGCACCACGAAGCGGATGGTCTCGCCCGCCTTGACTTCCACGTTGTCGGGTGTGAAACGCATGTTGTCATCCATGTGGATGGTCACGCTGCGGGTCACCGTCTGCGCCACCAGGCCTGCAGGTGCCGCATGGCCATGATCGCCACCATGGGCATCACCATGACCGTGGCTGTGTCCGCCAGCGGCCCAGCCGGGGTTGGCCTCCAGCCAGCGGTATGCCCCCCAGCTGCCCCCAGTCACCAGCACGCCCACCACCACGGCGTACACCGTGGTCGAGCGCAGCCAGGCCAGTTCAGCACTGACGGCCAGCGCCACCACCGAAATGACGAAGCCCAACGGGACCACCCACGCGCTGCGTGCAGGCGAGTCAGGGAAGTGTTGCAAACCGCCGGTGAAAAAGCCCAGCCCGATGGACAGCAGGGTGCCCCAGAGCAACGTCTTGCCCAGGCTGGAACCCGAGCCCTCTGCCGCGCTGTCGGTCAGGCGGTGTTCAAGCCAGGCACCCAGCACAAACAGAACAATGCCGATGGCAGCCGTCCAGAGCGAACGCGCGCCGCTGAAGAAGCCGTGGTTGACGGCCCCTGAAATGAAACTGATGCCTGAATACTTCAGCAGCATGGCACCATGGTGGAGTTGAAACGATGTGGTCATGTGTGTTCAGGTGCCAGACATGGCACCTCCCGAAAAAACTGCAACCTGGTGGCACAAGCCGCGCCAGCGCGTGCCACCCCAACGGTCAGGCGGAGACTGGACTGCCAGCCCGCGCTGCACCGCCAACCCCAGACGCACTGGGCGCCTGGGCGGCAGACCGCTTCAGATGGGGGGTCGAAGTTCGGGGGGTTGGGCCTGGCTCGCCATCGCAGTGGACGGCAAGGACACCCAGACCGCCTGCACAGGCACAGGCAAGCTCGGCAGGTGAACGCCAACGCCAGCCGCACTGCACAGGTAGCAATGCGCGGCAGTGCAGCACGATGCCACGCTGTGCTCGGTGGGGGCGAGGTCCACCACGCCAGACACGTCATGGGCAGCCGCATCATGGCAGGGAACAGCTCCCATCTCCGTGCCCATGCCTGTGTTCGCCGCCAGCGGCGTGCTGGCGGTGCCCGTCCGCTCAAACGATGCATGCGCCCACGCGCTGCCCAGACACAGTTGGCAGACCACGAGCACACACATGAACCAGGCGGGGCAACGCATGGCGCGAATCATACGGGAGCGCACGGGCGCGTGCATGCCCCCACAAGCAGATGCACAGGCAGATGCACAGGCAGATGCGCAGGCGGATGCCTGGCACAGGCGCTGCGGCGGGGGCCGAGAACCGGGGATGTGTCATGTCCTGAAATGATCGATACCCGTCCCGAAGCGGATCACCACCGTCGGGCTGAAGAGAGAACAATGAGGCCTTCTTCACTTGGAGTACCCCATGAAATCCTGTCTGCTGGTGATCGATGTCCAGGAATCTTTCCGCCACCGCCCGTATTTTTCAACTGCGGGGCTGCCCGCCTACCTGGCGGAACAGAACGCGCTGATCGACGGCTGCGTGCAAGCCGGCATGCCGGTGGTGCGTGTGCTGCATGCCGAAGGCCCCGAAACACCAGGCAACCCGTTCGCGCTCGCATCGGGCCACGTCCGGGCGCTGGACGGTCTGGCGGGCTTCGACGCTGCCGCCACCTTCACCAAACACCGGCACAGCGCACTGGTGGGCACCGGGCTCGAGGTGTGGCTGACGCAGCAAGGTGTGCAGCGGCTCATCGTCAGCGGCATCCGCACCGAACAGTGCTGCGAAACCACCACCCGCCATGCCTCCGACCTCGGCTGGCAGGTGGACTTCGTCACATCCGCCACACTGACCTTCGACATGACCCAGCCCAATGGGCTCCCATTGCTCGCCGCCGACATTGCCATGCGCACGTCGACCGTGCTGGACGGACGCTTTGCCACGGTCTGCACGGTGGCGCAAGCGCTGGCGAGGGCAAAGGCCACCGCATGAACGCCGCCCCCGCCCACTTCACCGTCGCCCTGCTGGCGTTCGATGGCATGGAAGCGTTGGACTTTGCCGGCCCGTTCGAAGTGTTCACCACAGCCAGCCGGGTACACGCCAGAACGGGCAACACAGAAGCTCCTTCCGATATAGCTGACAACCCAATATCAGAAAGCGCCAAAGCACTTTTTGATGTCAAGTCATATGCCAACACCTGCCGGGCGGTGCAGGCCAGGGCCGGTTTGCGCGTGCTGCCCGACGCCGACTTCACGTCCCCACCCGTGGCCGACCTGCTGCTGGTCCCGGGTGGGGTGGTCGACAGGGCACGGCACTGTGCCACCACCCTGGCCTGGGTGCGCCGCCTGCATGGCAACAGCCGGTGGACGGCATCGGTCTGCACCGGGGCGTTCATCCTCGCAGCGGCAGGTGTGCTGACCGACCAGCCCGCCACCACCCACTGGGAGGACCTGGCGGACCTGCAGCAACAGTTCCCGGCGCTCGATGTCCGCTCGGGCGTCCGGTGGGTGGCGACGGGCGGGGAACGCCTGGTCACGTCGGCGGGCATCAGTGCAGGCATCGACATGAGCCTGCACCTGGTGGCTACCATGGCAGGCACGCTGGGGTACGACGGCATGGCCCTGGCCGAACGCACCGCCCGCCAGATGGACCACGCATGGACACGCCACCCCTGACACCCGATCCGACCAGCTTCACCGACACCGCCATCAACGTGCGGTTCGTGCTGCTGCCCGACAGCCTGGCGCTGGACTGGGCGGGCCCGGCCGAGGTGCTGCGTTCGGCCAACCGCGTGTGCCAGGCACTCGGGCAGCCACCCCGGTTCGATGTGGGGTTCATCGGCCCCGAACCTGAGCCGCTGACATCGGTGGGCGTGCGGCTGACAGGCGTGGCCCCGCTGCCCGAGCCGGTACACGCATCCACCACCCGCCCCACCTGGGTGGTGCTGGTGGGCAACCCGGGCGACTGCATGCCCATCGACACCCCTGCCGCCCGTTCCACACTGCATTGGTTGCGGGGCTTGCGCCTGAAAGCAGGCGAGCTGGAGCTGCTGACGGTGTGCGCCGGATCGGTGCTGACCGCCCACGCCGGCCTGCTGAGTGGCCGAGAAGCCACCACCCACCACCAGCACCTGGACGAACTGGAAGCTGCCGACCGCAGCTGCCGCGTGTTGACCAACCGCGTGTTCGTGCAGGATGGGCCCGTGCACAGCAGCGCAGGTGTGACCACCGGCATTGACCTGATGCTGCACCGGGTGTCAGCCACCTGCGGCCCGGTGGTGGCGGCGCGTGTGGCACAGGCGCTGGTGGTGTCGCTGCGCCGGGCGCCGAACGATGCCCAGCTGTCGCCCTACCTTACCCATCGCGACCATTTGCACGCCACGGTGCACAGGGTGCAGGATGCCGTCAGCCAGGCACCACGCGCCGACTGGTCGCTGGCGCGCATGGCCGAACTGGCGTGCACCTCACCGCGCCACCTGACACGGTTGTTCGACATCCACGCCAAGGTCGCGCCGCAAACGTATGTGAGGGGCATCCGCCTCAGTGCGGCCCAGCGTGCCCTGCGAAACGGTTGCAACGTGAACCAGGCTGCAGACTGGGCGGGCTTCAGCTCGGCCACGCAACTGCGTCGTGCATGGGTCCAGGCCGGGCTCGCGGGCACACCATCGGGCCATGCTGGCAACCCACCATCAAGGTGATTGACCCGCCGACCGGGTGCTTTGCCGGGCGCATTACCCAGCGCAACAGGCACGGACGAACGACGCTCAGTCCCTCAGTGAGCGGCGGATGTCGCGCAGCCGCGCTGCCATGGCTTCCCGGTCGGGCGCATCGTCTGCCTCGGCCAGGTAGGTGGCCAGGTCCCGCTCGGCCTGCTGGTAATGCGACAGTTCTGCCAACACGAGGCCACGGTCACGCAGCTCGTCCCAGACCGTGGGCAGCAGCCGGACCAGACGCTCTGACACGGCCAGCAGACGTGGCCAGTCCTCCGCCGTGCGGTGGATTTCCTTCAGGTTGCGCAGCATGCGCGCCACGATGTCGCGCGCCGGGCAGGGCTGCAGGAACAGGCCCAGTGGCACCTCGTAGTCGTCCACCAGACCGTGGGCGCGCTGGTAGGGCTCCAGCCGCTCGACCAGTTCCTCGCGGCTGAACGACTGACCGGTGAACGGGTCGATGACCACCTGGCCCTGCGGCAGGGTCACTTTCACCAGGAAATGGCCGGGAAAACCCACGCCCGCCACCTCCAGCCGCAACGACTGCGCCAACTCCAGCCACAGCACCGCCAGGCTGATGGGAATGCCCTTTCGGGTGCGCAACAGCACGTTGAGGTAGCTGTTGTCGGCATCGTAGTAGTTGTTGACGTTGCCGCCGAAACCCAGGTCACGGTAGAAAAACTGGTTCAGTGCCCGCAGCCGCTGGATGGGGGGGGCGTCTTTCGCCAGCCGGCGCTGCAGGCGTGCCTGCAGCTGGTCCACATCGCCCAGCACCTGCTGCACGTCGAGCTCCGGGTACTCGTCCTGCGCCAGGCTGGCGGCGGCTTCGAGCAGCGGGAAATGCGCATCATCGGCCACCAGGGTAGAAAAGTAGTCCAACGGCGAAGGGGTGGAGAGGGCAAATGTCATGCGTCACCCCGCTTTGCGGGCAAAACTCCGCAGGGGCACGCCGCTGGCGGCCAGAGCAGAAAAATAGATAGCAGCAGAACCAAACATGACAAGCGCCATGGCACCGATTCGCATCAACTTCGTGTCCGCCATGGCCACCCAGTCGACGCGGTTGGCCGCCCAGATCAGGAAAATGGCCAACAGCGCACTGGCTGCCACCACCTGCAGGATGAACATCCACCAGCCGGGCCCCGGTGTGTACAGGCCCCGGCGGATCAGGCCCACCAGCAACCAGGCTGCGTTGATCATCGCGCCGATGCCGATGGACAGCGCCAGCCCGGCGTGGGCCAGATGCGGCACCAGCACCACGTTCATGGCCTGTGTCAGCGCCAGCACCACGATGGCAATCGTCACAGGCGTGCGAATGTTCTGGCTGGCGTAAAACCCCGGGGCCAGCACTTTGATGGCCACCAGCCCCAGCAGGCCCACCCCATAGCCCACCAGCGCCACCGACGTCTGTTGCACGTCGCGCGCCGTGAACGCGCCGTAGTGGTACAGCGTGGCCACCAGCGGCTTGGCAAACGTCAGCAAGGCCACGGCACAGGGCACGGCCAGCAGCAGCACCAGCCGCAGGCCCCAGTCCAGCAGGCTGCTGTAGCGCGCCTGGTCATTCACACCCCTGGCACCCGCCAGCTGTGGCAGCAGCACGGCGCCCAAGGCCACGCCCAGCATGGCCGTGGGAAATTCCATCAGCAGGTCCGCATACGACAGCCAGCTGACGCTTCCCGGCGTGAGGTGAGACGCAATCTGCGTGTTGATGAGCAACGACACCTGGGCCACGCTCACGCCGAGCAGCGCGGGCAACATCAGGCGCGTGACCTGCCGCGTGCCGGGATTGGCCCACGCTTCTTTCACGCGTGACCAGCGCCAGCCTATCCTTGGCAGCAGGCCCAGACGCAACAGCGCTGGCACCTGCACACCCAATTGCAGCAACCCGCCCACCATCACCCCCACTGCCATGGCGTAGATGGGCTCGATCCCCATGCGCCCGAACCAGGGCGCCCCGAACCAGGCCGCCGCGATCATGCTGATGTTCAGCAGCACCGGCGTGGCGGCCGGCACGGCAAACCGTTTCCAGGTGTTGAGGATGCCGGCTGACAATGCCACCAGCGACATGAATGCGATGTAGGGAAACATCCAGCGCGTCATGAGCACGGCCGCATCAAAGCCTTGCGGACTTTGCTTCAGCCCACTGGCCATTGCCCAGACGATCCAGGGCGCGCCCAGCACGCCCAGCACACAGGTCAGCGTCAGCGCCCAGGCCAGCAGGGTGGCGATGTGGTCAATCAACGCTTTGGTGGCCGCCTCGCCATCTCTCTCCTTCAAGGCGGCCAGCACCGGCACGAATGCCTGGCTGAACGCCCCTTCGGCAAAGAGCCGCCGCAACATGTTCGGGATGCGGAAGGCCACATTGAACGCATCGGTCAACGGCGAAGCACCGAACATGGCCGCCATGAGCAATTGACGCGCCAACCCCGTGATGCGAGACGCCAGGGTGAACAGGGAAATGACGGAAGCGGCTTTGAACAGGTTCACGCTCGGCAGTGTACGGGACGCAACACATTGCCCATGCGGCCGCGCACAAATCAGCAAATCTGATAGCGCCTCGCTTTTTCTGCAAAATACAATGCAGCCTGACCCAGGGTTGTGGTTGACGCAACGTTCACGTACACGGCAGATGTACGGTCGTTGAATTTTTTGGAAACGAATGACGGAAATTGACGCCGGTCCGGCGCAGTTCACATCCAGGCTGGCTGCCGTTCTGGTGGCCGACGCGGTGGGGTACTCCCGCCTGATGTCACAGGATGCTGAAGCCACGGTCCGCACACTGGATGCTGCGCGGTCTGTGTTCAAAGCACAGGTGCACTTGCACGCCGGTCGCGTCATCGACATGGCCGGAGACTCGGTCATGGCCGTGTTCGAAACCGCAGTGGGCGCGGTGAAAGCCGCCAGCACTGTGATGCGCCAAATTGCCGCCACCAACCAGGGCCTGCCCGCCAACCGCGTCATGCAGTTCCGAATCGGTGTGAACTTGGGTGACGTGATAGAAAAGCCGGACGGCACCGTTTACGGTGACGGCATCAACATCGCATCGCGGCTCCAGAATCTTGCGCAGCCGGGCGAAGTCGTCATCACTGAAGCGGTTTACGCCAGTGTCAGGGGCAAGCTACCACTGACATTTGTGGACATCGGCGAAAACCTGGTCAAGAACATCGATTACCCGGTGCACTGCTACAAAGCCCAGATCGAAGCCAATTCCGCCCCCTCGGCTGAACCCGTTCGACCAAGCAGCCCCACCTCTCCCGCACCCGCACTGGAACTGCCCAACAAGCCCTCCATCGCCGTTCTACCCCTGAACAACATGAGCGGCGACCCCGAACAAACCTTTTTCAGCGACGGCATATCGGAAGACATCATCACCGAGCTGTCACGTTTCAAATCCCTGTTCGTCATCGCGCGCAATTCAAGCTTCACCTACAAGGGAACCTACCCAGACATTCGAACCGTAGGCCGTGAACTGGGTGTTCGTTATGTCCTGGAAGGCAGCGTGCGCAAGGCAGGCAATCGCATACGGGTCACGGCGCAGCTCATTGACACCACCACCGGCTCCCACGTCTGGGCAGAAAAGTATGACCGCGACCTGGACGATGTTTTCGAACTCCAGGAGGAGCTGACCGGACACATCGTCTCCGCCATCGCACCTGAAATCATGGCCGTCGAGCTGGCAGAAGCCCGCCGACGACACCCCCATGATTTGAACTCGCATGAGATGGCGCTCAAGGCGCGAGCCCTGCTGTGGAAGGCGTCCGTCGCCGCAGATGTTTCACTGCGAGAGAGTGCCATCGATCAGGCACGTGCTGCGCTCGAAACCGACCCGAACAACGTGTTGGCCCTGTGCGTGATCGCACAGGGTATGTGGCATCGGATCTATTTCAACACCAGCACGAACCGCCTGGCCGACTGGGAAGCGGGCATGGATGCGGTCAACCGGGCCATTGACATCGACCCGTCCGACAGTTTTGCCCATGGGTGCAAAGGCGCGCTGCAAGGTGTTGCCCCACATGAAAGCAAACTGGACGATGCACTGTTCAGTTTGCGTCATGCACACACACTGAACCCCAACGACCCGTCCATTCTCAGCATGCTCGGCTCGACCGAAGCGTGTGCAGGCAGGCCCGATGCAGGGGCTGACTACCTGACCCAAGCGCTGCGCATGAACCCCCGGGATCCGAGGCGCTACGTGACGCGTTTGAACCTGGCGATGGCCTATCTGATAGGCGAGCACTATCAACACTGCATTGACCAGTGCCACGAAGCGCTTTGTGAACATCCCGAGTCACCTGTCGCACGCACGCTGCTGGCGGCAAGCTATGCTGCCACCGGCGAGATCGAACAGGCTAGGCAGAACCTGCAGGCGGCCCAATTGACAGCCCCCGACATGGTCAACAGCCGGATGGCTGGCGATGTCAGGTTTGGCAGAGATACAGACAGGGTGCGTTACACAACTTTGCTCAGTGTGGCTGCCGGACTGACCGACCCCAGTGTCGTGAGCAAGGTATGCCGCCCGGTGCAGCATTCTTCAACCAAAGTGGAATCACTCCCCCGTCGTCGTGCTGCCGACCTTGAAGCGCGGAATCGTCGTGCAACGGACGGCGAAGCACGTCGGCGGCGATCAACCGACACCGATGTCGCCGACCGCAGTGCATCTGATACGGCGCCTCAAAACGGATTGAAGCTGGTGAGCAACGGCCAACCTGAGTGAACCACGTTCAAGCGGGCAAAGGCGTGACTCCGTGGATGACCAGTGTGCATGAAGCCGATGCGTACGAAGCAGAAAACACAGGAGCGAGCCACACAGCCTGCCCCACGCTTCGAAATGGCTATAATTGAAGGCTTTGCTGGCAACATCCACAAACCCATCAAGGACATTTCACCATGGCAACCAAGCCCAAGAAAAAGAACCCCCGCCTGGCATCCGGCCGCAAGCGCGCCCGCCAGGACGTCAAACTGAATGCAGCCAACACCTCGCTGCGCTCCAAATACCGCACATTCGTCAAGAACGTTGAAAAAGCCGTTCTGACGGGTGACAAGGCCAAAGCCACCGACGCTTTCGCCAAGATGCAAGCCGTGGTCGATGCCGTGGCCGACAAAGGCATCTTCCACAAGAACAAGGCCGCACGCGACAAGAGCCGCCTGAGCGCCAAAGTCAAGGCCATGGCTGCAGCCGCAGCCTGATCAGCCTGAAACCGGCACCTGCCCGACAGGTGCCAACAGCCCGAAGGGTGCCCCACCCTTCGCCGTTTGAAACGGTGCGCTGCCAGCAAAAAAATGAACAAACCGCCTCGGTGCAAATCAGGCGGTTTTTTCATGGCTGACGATCCGTCAGTCACCCTGAATCGGCAGAACAAAACAATGGAAAAACCCACACCCATTCAGGCGCAGGCAGCGCATGCAACGCGGGAACCGATGTCAGCGGGGGGAAGCTGCCGGGGCTGAGCCAATAGCAGCCGCCTGCTCACCATCCACAACCGTCAGGTCGTTGTCTTTGGCGAAGTTCATGCAGAACGCCCACGCCATGGGCTCTTCGTCTTCCATGTCGCGGTGCACGATGACACACTTCACCGCACCCAGCGTCGAAGGGACGCACCATGGCGAGTAGCTTGCACGATGCCCCTGTGCAGCGGCACCACCGGGACGAAACTGGCTCATCACGCCTGCCAGACGCTCGGCCCAGTCACTGGGCCGGAAGGTGCGGCCACTGCTGGTGACCCCCTGAATGAACAGCTGTCTAGACTTGCTGGAGACCATGGGTAATGGGCCGGTGGAATACGGTAGGGAAGATGGTGCCACACGGAGGATCGCTCGGTGCTGCACCGCACAACTATTCTATCTTATATAAGACTGGCTGACGCCACTCTGTCAGCCGCCCTCGGCGTGCATGCAGGCCCCGCCAGAAGCGGCCACGGAACGCCGCCAGAGAGCCCGTCACCGAACACGCCTAAAATGCCATTTCAACGGCTCAACCCACGTTGGGCCGTTGTGCTTTCCGCCACCCATTTTTCAACCACGGATTTCCCTGACTGGAGCTTTGCCATGACCGCAGCGACCCCGATTGCCGCCGCTTCCCCCCATGTGATGAACACCTACGGGCGCGTGCCCCTGGCGCTGTCTCATGGCCGAGGCTGCCGAGTCTGGGACGTGAATGGCAAGGAGTACCTGGACGGATTGGGCGGCATTGCCGTCAACACGCTGGGCCATGGCCACCCGCAACTGGTGGCGGCCCTGCAAGACCAGGTGAGCAAGCTGATCCACAGCAGCAACTACTACCACGTGACCCTGCAGGAAACCCTGGCGGCCAAGCTGGTCGAACTGTCGGGCATGACCAACGTGTTCTTCTGTTCCACCGGCCTGGAAGCCAACGAAGCTGCGCTGAAGCTGGCGCGCAAATTCGGGCACGACAAGGGCATTGACCGGCCCGAAGTGGTGGTGTTTGAAGGTGCCTTCCATGGCCGCAGCATTGCCACGCTGAGCGCCACCGCCAACCCGAAAATCCATGCCGGGTTCGGCCCGCTGGTCGAAGGCTTTGTGCGCGTGCCGCGCAACGACATCGCCGCCGTTCGCAAGCTGACTGAGGGCAACGCCAACATCACAGCCGTGTTTTTTGAAGCCATTCAGGGTGAAGGCGGCGTTTACCCGATGACGGCAGACTTCATGCGCGAGTTGCGGACCCTGTGCGACGAGCGTGACTGGCTCCTGATGATCGACGAGGTGCAGTGTGGCATCGGTCGCACCGGCAAGTGGTTTGCCCACCAGTGGGCGGGCATCGTGCCCGACGTCATGCCGCTGGCCAAAGGCTTGGGGTCTGGCGTGCCCGTTGGCGCAGTGGTGGCAGGCCCCAAGGCTGCCAGCATTTTCCAGCCCGGCAACCACGGCACCACGTTTGGTGGCAACCCGCTGGCCATGCGTGCCGGGGTGGAGACGCTGCGCATCATGGAAGAAGCAGACTTGCTGGCCCATGTGGCGCAGGTCGGCAACCACCTGAAAACCGCACTGGCCACCCATCTGCTCGGTGTACAGGGTGTGAAAGACGTGCGTGGCCAGGGCCTGATGCTGGGCATTGAGCTGACCAAACCGTGCGGCGTGCTGCTGCAACGCTGTGCCGATGCCGGTCTGATGATCAGCGTCACCGCCGACAGCGTGGTCCGTCTGGTGCCCCCCCTCATTCTCAGCATGGCCGAGGCCGACGAAATCGTCGCCATCCTGGTGCCACAGATCAAACAGTTCCTGGCAGAACAAGCATGAAGCACTACCTGCAGTTCAAAGACCTGTCCGCCGACGAGTACGGCTACCTGCTGGGCCGGGCGGCGTTCATCAAGGCCAAATTCAAGGCCGTGGAAAAGCACCAGCCGTTTGCCGACCCCGACCGCACGCTGGCCATGATTTTCGAGAAAGCCAGCACCCGCACGCGCGTGAGCTTCGAGGCGGGCATGTACCAGCTGGGCGGCAGCGTGGTGCACCTGACCACCGGCGACAGCCAGCTGGGCCGGGCCGAGCCGATTGAAGATAGCGCCAAGGTCATCAGCCGCATGGTGGATCTGGTGATGATCCGCACGTTCGAGCAAGCAAAGATCGAGCGGTTTGCCGCCCACTCGCGCGTGCCGGTCATCAACGGGCTGACCAACGAATTTCACCCCTGCCAGATTCTGGCCGACCTGTTCACCCTGGTGGAATACCGCCCCGCTGCCAGCGGCCAGCCGCTGGATGCCCTCAAGGGCAAGGTGGTGGCTTGGGTCGGTGACGGCAACAACATGGCCAACACCTGGCTGCAGGCCGCCGAGCTGCTGGGCTTCACGGTGCACATCAGCACACCCAGAGGATACGAAGTTCAGGCCTCCACCGCCGGTATATCAAGCACTTCCTGCTACAAGGTTTTTGACAACCCCATGGAAGCCTGCCGGGGTGCCCACCTTGTGACCACCGACGTGTGGACCAGCATGGGCTACGAGGCCGAGAACGAAGTGCGCCGCGCCGCCTTCGCCGACTGGTGCGTCAACGCCGACATGATGGCGGCCGCCCAGCCGGATGCCCTGTTCATGCACTGCCTGCCTGCCCACCGCGGCGAGGAGGTGACCGCCGACGTGATCGACGGCCCGCAGAGCGTGGTGTGGGACGAGGCAGAGAACCGCATGCATGTGCAAAAGGCATTGATGGAGTACCTGCTGCTGGGGCGTCAGGGCTGAACCCACCCGCTGGCAGATGCCTCGGCAAGCCTGCGCCCAGCCAGCCTGGTCGCGAAGCCGCGCCCCGGCGGCCGACCGACCGGTTTCAACGCGCCTGCCCAAGCATCGGATCATTTGACCAGTGCCTGCGCCATCGACCCTGATGAACCCATGTCCGCCTGCGTGAACTGCGGTGCCTGCTGCGCCAGCTACCGCGTGGAATTCGCGATGTATGAGCTGGACAGTTGCGGTGGCACGGTTCCCACCTCGCTCACCGAGCCGGTGGGGGGCATCAGGTGCCGCATGCAAGGCACAGGCGAAGTGCCCATCCGCTGCGTGGCCCTGACCGGACAGGTTGGCAAATCGGTGGGTTGCAGCATCTACCTGCAACGCCCGTTGCCCTGTCGCGAGCTGCAGGAAGGCAGCTACAGCTGCGAAAAAGCCCGCGCCCGCCACGGCTTGCCCCCTTTGCCCGGTGCCACGCCCCCCTGAACCAACCAAGACCCCATGCAAGCCCTGCTGAACGCCATTGCCCAGTTGCCCCTGCCTGCCGATGCCGGTCGGTACTTTCATGGCCGTGGCGGGTTGCACGCAGGTTGCGAGCACCTGACGCTGGATGCCTACCCACCTGCCTGGGTGCTGACCAGCTTCAAGCCCCTGTCCGATGAAGCACTGTCCGACATCGGTGCTGCCTTGCAGGCACGCTGGATGAACATTGCACCGGGTCAGCCCCTTTGTTGGGTGTACCAGTGCCTGCAGCCCGGACAGGCCGACACACGGCTGATGACCGGCACGCTCCCCTCACCCCACACTGTGACCGAGCGCGGCACCCGGTATGCGGTCCACCTGCTGACGGGTCAAAACCACGGTCTCTTCCTGGACATGGCCGAGGGCCGCCGCTGGGTGTTTGACCACATGCAACACCTGGCCAGCACCGGGCACCGTCCCAAGGTGCTGAACCTGTTTGCCTACACCTGCGCGTTCTCGGTGGTGGCGCTGCAGGGTGGTGCGCGCCATGTGCTGAACGTGGACATGAGCCGGGGTGCGCTGGGCACCGGCCAGCACAACCACGCCCTCAACGGCCTGACCAGTGGTGCCAGCTTCATGGCCCACGACATCTTCAACACATGGGGCAAGGTCACCCGGGGTGGCCCTTATGACCTCGTCATCGCCGACCCGCCCAGCTACCAAAAGGGCAGCTTCGTGGCCACCAAAGACTATGCCCGCCTGGTGCGCCGGCTGCCCGAACTGCTGGCCCCAGGCGGCCACGCACTGCTGTGCCTCAATGCCCCCGAATTGGGCACAGACTTTCTGCTCGGCCTGCTGGCACAGGAAGCCCCCGACCTGCAGGTCGTGCAGCGCCTGGCCAACCCTGCCGCATTTGCAGACACTGACCCCGAGCGAGCGCTGAAGGTGATGGTGTGCCGAGCGCCAGCGCTGGACACGGACGACCGAACCGCACCGGGTCAGCCGCCACCGGACAGCGGCCACTGACCCCCGCCTGAAGCAAGTCACCCGGTAGCGGGGGGCCTGCAAAACAGGGGGCGAGCGTGCCTGGCGTCTTTTTGCCTACCTGTTGCAGGCAACCGACACCACGCCCATTTGTCCGGTGCTAACTTCGGCGCCCATGACACAACCACCCCTTCCAAGCGCCCCAGCGGCCCCGCCTGAACCGGCGCGGCAACTGTGGGACATTTCGCCGCCGGTCGATGCGGCCACACCCGCCTTCCCTGGCGACACGGCCTACAGCCAGACCTGGGTGGCCACGCTGGGACCCGGCTGCCCGGTGAACGTGAGCGCCATCACGCTGTCGCCACACCTGGGCGCCCACGCCGATGCCCCCTTGCACTACGACGCGGCAGGTCAGCCGGTGGGCGCGCTCGACCTGACCCCTTTTCTGGGACCCTGCCGGGTCATCCACGCCATCGGCTGCGGGCCGCTGGTGCAGCCGCACCACCTGGCACACGCCTTGGGCGACCCCACGGCCCCGTTGCCTGCGCGCGTGCTGGTGCGCACCTACAGCCGCATGCCCCAGCGCGAGTGGGACCCGGCATTGAGCGCCTTCGCACCGGCCACCATTGAAGGGCTGGCCGACCGGGGCGTGGTGCTGGTGGGCATTGACACCGCCAGCATCGACCCCGCTGACAGCAAAACGCTGGACAGCCACCAGGTCATCCGCCGCCGGGGGTTGCGCGTGCTGGAAAACCTGTTGCTCGACGACGTGCCCGAAGGTGACTACGAACTGATTGCCCTGCCCCTGAAGCTCACCACGGCCGATGCCAGCCCCGTGCGCGCCGTGCTGCGCGCCCTGCCCATGTGAACACGGTGGGAACGGTGTGTGAACGCGACGCACGCCACCCCAGCACCCGGCTCGCGGCACCACGACAGCTATTGTTTTTTCGCAATTTTTCTGGATTATTTATTTGCTTCACCGCTTGATTGACGTCATTTCGCACTCCTTTTTTAACAATGAATACCACAACCCTCACCCTCTCTGACTGCCAGGCCCGTGACGCGTCCGACCCGCTGGGCGCCTTGCGCAACCTGTACGACATTCCCGCCGACACCATCTACCTGGATGGCAACTCGCTCGGCGTGATGCCCCGCACCGCCCCCGCCCGCGTGGCCGAGGCCGTGACCGCGGAATGGGGACGCGACCTGATCCAGAGCTGGAACAAAGCGGGCTGGTTTGCCTTGCCTCAGAAAGTGGGCAACAAAATTGCCCGGTTGATCGGTGCCGCCCCCGGTGAAGTGGTGGCCACCGACAGCACGTCGGTCAACCTTTTCAAGGTGCTGAGCGCCGCGCTGACCATCGCCGCCCAGGACGCACCCGGCCGCAAAGTGGTGCTGAGCGAACGCAGCAACTTCCCAACCGACCTATACATTGCCGAAGCCCTGTGCAAGGAACGCGGCTACACCCTGCGCCTGATGGACAACGACGGCAGCCAACCCGCCGTGCTGGGCGAACTGACTGCGGATGTGGCCGTGCTGATGCTCACCCACGTCAACTACCGCACGGGTGCCATGCACGACATGGCCGCTATCACCGCTGCCGCCCATGCAGCCGGTGCCCTGACCGTGTGGGACCTGGCCCACAGCGCCGGTGCCGTACCGGTGGACCTGAACGGATCACACGCCGACTTTGCCGTGGGCTGCGGCTACAAATACCTCAACGGCGGGCCCGGCGCACCTGCGTTTGTGTGGGCGAACGCCCGCCATGTCGACCGCTTCTGGCAGCCGTTGTCAGGCTGGTGGGGGCATGCCGCACCGTTCGAGTTCACACCCGACTACCGCCCGGCTGCGGGCATCGCCCGCTACCAATGCGGCACCCAGCCCATCCTCAGCCTGACCGCGCTGGAATGCGGCGTGGACACCCTGCTGGCCGCCGAACCCCTGGGTGGCATGGCCGCCCTGCGCGCCAAAAGCCTGGCGCTGACCGACCTGTTCATTGCGCTGGTGGAACAGCGCTGCGCAGGCCACGGCCTGGGACTGGTGACACCACGCGACCACGCCGCCCGGGGCTCACAGGTGTGCCTGACTTTCAGCCCCCAAACGCCCTTGCAGGCCGGGGCTACGCTGCCCCCCAAGGGGGCTGAGGTCACCTTGGGGCGGCCCGGCGGTGACCTCGTTCGCACAAACGCCACCTTGGGCACCGGCGGCTACGCCATCGTGCAGGCGCTGATTGCACGCGGCGTGGTGGGTGATTTCCGGGCCGGCGATGTGCGCCACCCCGACATCCTGCGCTTTGGCTTCACGCCCATGTACCTGGGCTTTGCCGACGTGTGGCACGCCGCTGACCAGTTGCTGCAGGTGTTGCAAACCGGCGAGTGGCAACAGCCCGGCTTCAACCAGAAACACGCCGTGACCTGAACCGGAGCCACCCCACCATGACCCACGCACCCTCCAACGGCTGCCCCATGCACGCCGCGCCCGCCCCCGCAGCCCCAGCCAGCCCGACTGGCCAGGCGCTGCCGGAAGCCATCGTGCACGCTGAACACGCCAAGCTCGACTTCAGCCGCAGCATGAGTTACGGCGACTACCTGAGCCTGGACGCCATCCTCAATGCCCAGCACCCCCTGAGCCCCAACCACAACGAAATGCTGTTCATCGTGCAGCACCAGACGAGTGAGCTGTGGATGAAGCTGCTGCTGCACGAACTGAAAGCAGCCATGCAGCACGTGGCGGCCAACGACCTGCCCCCGGCGTTCAAGATGATGTCGCGCGTCAGCAAAATCATGGAGCAACTGGTGCACGCCTGGGACGTGCTGGCCACCATGACGCCGCCCGAATACAGTGCCATCCGCCCCTACCTCGACAACTCCAGCGGCTTCCAGAGCCACCAGTACCGCTGCATCGAGTTCAGCCTGGGCAACAAGAACGCTGCCATGCTGCGCCCCCACGCCCACCACGCCGAACGGCTGGCGGTGGTGCAGGCGGCCTACGAGGCGCCCTCCCTGTACGACCTGGCATTGCAGCTCATGGCCCGCCAGGGCCTGCCCGTGCCGGCCAGCCACCTGAACCGCGACTGGACCCAGCCCTACGCCGCCAGCGACGCGGTGAAGGACGCCTGGCTGCAGGTGTACCGCGAGCCCGAGCGCCACTGGTCGCTCTACCAACTGGGCGAGAAGCTGACCGACATCGAAGACGCCTTCCGGCTGTGGCGCTTCCGCCATGTGACGACGGTGGAGCGGGTCATCGGGTTCAAGCGCGGCAGCGGCGGCACCAGCGGCGTGGGCTACCTGCGCAAGATGCTGGACGTGGTGCTGTTCCCCGAGCTGTGGGCGCTGCGCACCGATTTGTGATCTGTTGTGGTCAGCCCTTGGCCGAACCCTGCCTGACCTGCTGCTGGAACACCACCGCCGAATCGAACGATGCCGCCACGAAACGCAAAGCGGCGGCGAACTCGGCGTCGTTGAGACCCCGGGCCGCCTCGTTGGCGCGGTAAATATTGGCAAACTCGCGCTCGCGCCCTGCCTGCACCACCAGCTTGCCAATGCCAAGTTTGTCCAGCGTGGCCCAGATGCCGGGGTTGTAAGCGCGCGTCACCTTCAGGATGAAGCCCACCGGGTCGTTCTTGCCCAGCACCGTGGCCATACGCAGGATGATGTCAAACGGCAGACCCACCTTGCCGCTTTCCACCATGGACAGCAGCGAAGCATCTTCCAGCGTCAATGCCTTGGCCAGGTCGTCCACTGACAGTTGCGCCGCTTCGCGCAGATCCCGCAGGAACACCGCTGCCTGATCGACCAACGCCTTGTTGGCCGGCTTGGGCATCTGCGCCTTGACCAGCACGGCTGCCAGGTCACTGGCGGTGCCCAGGCGTGACAACAGCTTGGTGGGCAAGTCCTGGATGGAATGCACCAACCCGCTGACCAGTCCCTGCTCGGCTTGCACGGCCTTGGCCCGCAGGCGTGGGCCCACGGATTCCAGCGTGGCCATGACATCCAGCGCAGGTGGCTGAGCCTTGGACGCGCGCCGGGGAGTGGGTGGCGTCGAACTGGCCTCCACCGCGCTGGCAGCCTTGGCCCGCTTGGCCTTGGGCTGCACTGGCGGCTCAGGTGGCGGCTCGGCAGGCGCCACAGCCTTCCTGACGGTTCGGGTCTTGCGCACAGGCGTATCGTCAGCGGCAACCCGCGGGGCACGTTTGGAAGTGGTCATGGCAGCCAGAAAAGTGGGGAATGACGTGGCAGTGTAGCGATGCCGGGCCATTCTGCGTAGACCGCGCGCCTTTTTTGCACCCTCATTGCGCCCGGATGCCCTGCTGCAGGATGACCGCACTCATCTGCGCCGTGTCTGCCTGGATGCGGTTGGCCAGCCCTTCGGGTGAGGTGCCGGCCACCTGCCAGCCCTGGTTGAACAGCTTTTGCCGCATGTCGGGGCGGCGAACGATGTCCACCAGCGCATCGGCAACCTTGCGGATGTGGGCAGACGGCATGCCCGCCGGTGCAGCCACTGCGTTCCAGATTTCAAGCTGGAAGCCGGCCAGACCAGCCTCGGCCAGGCTGGGCACCTCGGGCACCAGGCTGCTGCGGCCGGCCGATGTCACACCGATGGCCTGCAGCTTGCCCGCCCTGACCTGCGCCATGGCCAGGCCGGGTGGCAGCAATGCAAACTGTGTCTGACCCGCCAGCATGCCGGTGATGACCTGCGGGTTGCCAGGGTACGGCACATGCACGGCTGCGAAGCCGGCGCGGGCCTGGAGCAATTCTGCCCCCAGGTGGGCAACGGTGCCCACACCTGGGGTGCCGTAGTTCCACGCGCCGCCCGCCTGCTTGCCCGCAGCCAGAAACGCGGCCCCCTGGGCGGGCACGCTGACCGGACCCGTCAACACCAGCGGTGCGGTGGCGATGAGCGACACCGGTGCCAGGTCTTTCAACGGGTCGTACGGCGTGGCCGGGTTGAGGATTCTGGCTATCGTCAGGTTGCCATTGATCATCAGCCCCAGCGTGTGGCCGTCTTTGGCCTGTGCCACCGCCGCAGCGCCAATGTTGCCGCCCGCACCGGGCTTGTTGTCCACCACCACAGGCTGCCCCAGGGCCTGCGCCAGCGGCTCGGCCAACAGGCGCGCGGTGAGATCGGGGGATGAGCCTGCGGGAAAGCCCACCACCAGCTTCAACGGCTGGCTGGGCCAGGCCGGTGCCGCAGCCTTCGCATCCGGGGCAGCCCAGGCCGGGGCCACCGCCAGCACCGCAGCCGCGCCACACCCCATCACCCCCCAACGCCACAACCGCTGCCACGCTGCGCGGCGGCCAGACAACACGTTTTCAGCAACCATGCGAATTCCTTTTACAAACCAAAATGCACTCCACCGCTTTTATTCATTGACAAACAAGCTATCAAAAAATTAACACGCGTATCCTGTGGCATCATGCCCCGACAGTCGGTTTCCCACGGCCCATCCACCCAATGGCCCGACACGCCGCACCTTGCCCCAGCCCAGGAGATGCCACATGACCCACCCTGCGTCCGACACCCCCACCCCGACCAAGGCCTCAGGCACCCCCGATCCCGCCGCGCCGCCAAGCGGCGGGGTGGACACCGCCAGCCTGCAAGCCTTGCTGGCCGACTGGTTTGCCCCATGGGTCCAGCAGCTGGGCCTGCAGGTGACGAAAGCCACACGCGGAGAAGTGACCCTGCGCCTGCCTGCCAACCCCCACCTGAGCCGCATCGGCGGCATGGTGTGCGGGCAGGCCATGATGGCTGCCGCCGATACCGCCATGGTACTGGCCATTGTCAGCCAGCTGGGCAGTCGGCAGCCCATGACAACGGTGCAGCTGAACACCAGCTTCCTCAAGCCCCTGGCCAACCAGGACGGCTGGGTGACGGCACGCGTCATTCGCGCCGGCAAGAGCCTGGTGTTCGGCGAAATCGACATCACCGGTGCGAACGACGGCAAAAGCGTGTGCCGCGCCAGCACCACCTACGCGCTGCTCTGAAACTCAGGTGGCGCTGGCAAGCGGCTCACGCCACGTCGGGCGGACCGCTGTACAGCCAGTCTTTGTCGAGCAGGCGGTTGCCCAGTGTGGACAGCGCCAGGTCACGCCCCATGCGCAACAAACCATCGGCGTGGAACACGGTGCCGTTGCGAATGGACGTGGCCTGCACCCGTGCGTTGCGCTGCCAGCGGCCGTTGGCGTAGCGCTGGAACAGATTGGCCCACGCCATGCTGCCCGCATCACCCACCCGGCCGAGCTCCCGCTGAGCCAGGCGGCCCAGTGTCCACGCGTCTTCCAGCGCCATGGCGGCACCCTGCGCCAGGTAGGGGCGCATGGGGTGAGCGGCGTCGCCCGCCAGCGCCACCCGGCCCTGCGCGTGTTCATAGGCACCGGTCATGGGCGGCCGGTCGTTCAGTGGCCAGAGTTTCCAGGTCGTCACGGCCTCCAGCATGCCGCGCAACTGCGGGTGGACGTTGCCAATGGCCTCCAGCAGTTCGGCGCGGTTGGCGTCATGGCTCCAGCCTTGCGGGTTGCCCGTGTGACGGCCCTCGACCACTGCCACCACGTTGACCAGCTCTCCCCTGCGCACGGGGTAATGCACCACATGCAACTGCGCGCCCAGCCAGGCCGTCACACTCTGGGTGCGCAGATTGGCGGGCAAATCGGCCTGGGCCACCATGCCCCGGTAAGCCAGGTGCCCCGAGAAGCGGGGCGGCACCTCCAGTGGTGGGTCACCCCCCGGTTGCAGGCCTACCGGGCCAGCGGTGACATGCCGGCGCACCACACTCCAGAGCCCGTCACAACCCACCAGCGCGGCAGCTTCGTAGGTGTGCCCGGTCTCGGTCAGCACATGCACCCCGGCTGGGGTTTCGTGCAGGTTGCGCACACGCTCCTTCAGATGCAAAGACACACGCGGCTCGGCCTGTGCTGCAGCCAACAGCACCTGCAACGCGTCTGCTCGGTGAATGGTGGCGTAAGGCTGGCCATACTTCTGTTGGGCCCGCTCGCCCAGGGCCAACTCGCCCAGCACCGTGCCCTGGTGCGCGTCACACACCCTCAATCGGTCAGGAAACGCCGCCACAGCCTGCAGGGCATTGGACAAGCCCCAGTCGGACAACACCCGCACAGCATTGGGCCCCAACTGGATGCCTGCGCCCACCTCCGAAAACTCGGGGGTTTGCTCCAGCAAGTCCACGTTCAACCCGGCGCGGGACAGCGCAACTGCCAAGCCCATGCCACCTATGCCACCACCGGCAATCAACACATTGGAATTCATGGCCGAGCATTGTGCGTGCTTTACAGGCCAATACACTTGACGCATGTCATGACCGCGCCAGTTTCAGGCCAACACACGGACTGGTTTGGGCGGCTGCTGGCTCAGCCCAATGCTCGCGCAGCGCGGACACGGCGCACATAGCCCAAACGTTTGCAATCCGCTTTTCTGAAAGGGGTTGTGCTGGCCATTGAAGCGCCAGCGGACAATACGGGCCATGAAAGCCCAGACAGCCCCCCCCTCCACCAAAGCCCCCGAACTGCTGCTGCCCGCCGGTTCGCTGGCCAAAATGCGCGCCGCCTACAACTTCGGCGCAGATGCCGTGTACGCCGGTCAGCCCCGCTACAGCCTGCGAGCCCGCAACAACGAATTCAGGCTGGAACAGATTGCCCAAGGCATTGACGAGGCGCACCAGCGCGGCAAAAAGTTCTTCCTGACCAGCAACCTGCTGCCGCACAACGACAAGGTGCGCACCTACCTGCGCGACATCGAGCCCATCGTGGCGCTCAAGCCCGACGGCATCATCATGGCCGATCCTGGCCTCATCATGATGGTGCTGGACAAGATGCACAGCGGTGCCTGGGACCACGTGCCCATCCACCTCTCGGTGCAAGCCAACACCACCAACCACGCGGCGGTGAAGTTCTGGCAGAAGGTGGGGGTGACGCGCATCATCCTCTCGCGCGAACTCAGCCTGGACGAGATCGAGGCCATCCGCAACGAGTGCCCCGACATGGAGCTGGAGGTGTTTGTGCACGGCGCACTGTGCATCGCCTACTCGGGCCGCTGCCTGCTGAGCGGCTACTTCAACCGCCGCGACGCCAACCAGGGCACCTGCACCAACGCCTGCCGCTGGGAATACAAGCAAAGCGCCGCCCAGGAAACCGACACCGGCGACGTGACCCCCAGCCGGGCCGACATGCTGAGCAGCGACTTCAACTTTGCCGCCGAACAGCAGCAGGCCGAAACCGCTTTTGCCGCCTGTGGTGGCAGCCCCCGCCACCCCGCCGCCGACCAGGTGTACCTGCTGGAGGAAGCCGAGCGGCCCGGCCAGCTCATGCCCATCATGGAAGACGAGCACGGCACCTACATCATGAACAGCAAGGACCTGCGTGCTGTGGAACACGTGGCGCGTCTGGTCAAGATTGGCGTGGATTCGCTCAAGGTGGAAGGCCGCACCAAGAGCCAGTACTACGTCACGCGCACGGCGCAGATCTACCGCCGCGCCATCGACGACGCGGTGGCGGGCAAGCCTTTCAACCCCGAGCTGATCGCGCAACTCGAAAGCCTGGCCAACCGGGGCTACACCGCCGGCTTCCTGGAGCGCCGCCCCTCGCAGGACTACCAGAACTACGAAACCGGTGGCTCCCAGGCCCGGCACAGCCAGTACGTGGGCGAGGTGCTGCGCGTGGCCGACGGTTGGGCCGAAATTGAAACCAAAAACAAGTTCTCGGTCGGCGACACGATCGAGGTCATTCACCCCAGCGGCAACCGGTTGGTCAAGCTGGAGCAGATGAAAGACGCCGAGGGCCAGGCCATTGACGTGGCTCTGGGCAACCCGATGAAGGTGTGGATTCCGGTGCAGGGCTACGAAACCGCCACTGAAGGTGCCCTGGTGGCACGCATGCTGTGACGCTGACCCACCCCACACCACCACACAAAGACCCACATGAACGCCAAAAACGTCCTCGGCACGCCCCTGCTGGCCTGCTCCTACGCGCCCCTGACCGGCTACTTCCGCGATGGCTGCTGCCACACGCGAGAAGATGACACCGGTTCGCACGTCATCTGCGCCAAGGTGACCGAGGCCTTCCTGGCTCACTCGGTCGAACAGGGCAACGACCTGGTCACCTCCCGACCAGAATGGCGGTTTGCCGGGCTGAAACCGGGCGACCGCTGGTGCCTGTGCGCGCTGCGGTGGAAACAGGCTCTGGCGGCCGGCGTTGCACCGCCGGTGGTCCTGGAAGCCTGCCACGAGCGCGCACTTGACCACGTGACGCTGGCCGAGTTGCAGGCCCACGAGTGGGTGGCGCGCTGAACCTGCCGAAGCTGCTGAACCGTCGCCGTGCGGCCAGCCAGCGTGCCGCCGCCGGTGCCGGGCGTGCGGGCTGACTGAAACACCCGTCACGGCCCCATACAGGCCAAGCCCATGCGCCGAACTGCACCAGCTTGGTGCCTCGGCAGCCTTCGATTTGACAAATCTCAAATCAAGCCAAAAAAGCCGGGGGAAAGGGTACCTGTACCCATTCCTGACCACCCGGTTTCGGCGCAAAATCCGGCCCGACACTCCCGTCAGTTTCCCGCACACAGGGGGGCGTCAGCGCTGAACCTTGTCAAAACGCAAAGGAACCCACATGCAGAAGGCCCAAATCAAAATCTGGATGCAGTTCCTGATGACCATTGCTCTTGCGCTGCTGGTGGTGTGGACCGGGGTCATCATCTGGCAAGGGTATGTGGCCCGTGAGGCCGCGCTGGAGCAATCGAAGGAGTTTTCACTCAGCATGCACGACGCGACCATGGCGGGCCTGACCGGGATGATGGTGACAGGCACGGTCAGCGAGCGGCATGTGTTTCTGGACCAGATCAAACAGTTGGGCTCCATCCGCGAGGTGAAGGTCATCCGGGGCAAAGCGGTGAGCGACACTTTCGGGCCGGGCACCGCACAGGACGACACCACCGGCGACGCGATCGACCAGCAGGTCATGCAAACCGGCAAAGAAGTGTTTGTGGTGGACCGTGATGCCAAGGGCGAGTACCTGCGTGCGGTGCGCCCAGCCCTCAATTCACCCAACTACCTGGGCAAAAACTGCATGCTGTGCCACCAGGTGCCCGAAAACGCGGTGCTGGGCGTGGTGAGCATGAAGGTGTCACTTGACAAAATGAATGCCGAGCAGGCCAGCCAGCGCTGGAAGTCCATCCTGATCGCCATCATCACCGCCATTCCCGTGCTGGGTCTGATTTACCCCTTCATCCGCCGGGTGGTCACGCACCCGCTGGAATACTGTGTGCGTACCGCACAGTCCATCGCCTCGGGTGACCTGACCCATGACATCACGGTGCGCGCCAACAACGAAATTGGCGACTTGCAACAGGCGCTGCGCAACATGCGGGCCAGCCTGGCCCAAACCGTGGGGCAGGTGCGCACCGGCACCGAGGCCATCTACGGTGCATCCAGCGAAATTGCCCGTGGCAACAGTGACCTGTCCGCCCGCACCGAGCAGCAGGCCGACAGCCTGAACCGCACGGCAACGGCCATCCAGGAGCTGACCACCGGCGTGAACCAGAGTGCCGACAGCGCCCGCAACGCGAGTGGACTGGCCGCATCGGCATCGGGCGTAGCCGAGCGGGCCGGCGGTGTCGTGTCTGAGGTGGTGAGCACCATGGACGCCATCAATGCGTCGTCGCGCCGCATTGCGGACATCATCAGTGTGATCGACGGCATTGCCTTCCAGACCAACATCCTCGCGCTGAACGCTGCGGTCGAGGCCGCACGGGCCGGTGAGCAGGGCCGTGGTTTTGCGGTGGTGGCCAGCGAAGTGCGCAGCCTGGCCCAGCGCTCGGCGGCTGCGGCGCAGGAAATCAAGGCGCTGATCGGCGACTCGGTCGGCAAAATTGATGCGGGCAGCGCACTGGTGCACCAGGCCGGTGCCACCATGACCGAAGTGGTGGAAAGCATCCGCAACGTGTCGGTCATCGTCAGCGAGATTGCCCAGGCCAGTGCCGAGCAGACGCAGGGCATTGAGCGCGTGAACACCGCCATCGACGAGATGAACGACGTGACGCAGCAAAACGCCGCGCTGGTCGAGCAGGCCGCCGCCGCCGCGCAGTCTCTTCAGGACCAAGCCGGAAACCTGGAAAAACTGGTGCACACCTTCAAGGTTGAATCGACCTGAGCCACAACGGTTGAGAAAGTGGCTCTGCCCACCGGCAGGCGGGCGGCACCGTGGTAGGCGACAGCCAGACGTGCCAGGTCATCCACGCGCGCGGTGACCCGGCACCTGTGCCGGATTGCCTGGCCACCGCCTACATGGCCGATGCGCTGGGCCGCGCGGCCACACGGTCGCGCCAGGCTTGCAGCGCCAACAGCCCCTCGGCCTTGGGGCTGAACTTCATCAACCGTGCAAACTCCAGTGCACAGAAGACCGTGATGTCGGCGATGGTAAAGCGCGCGCCCGCCATCCACTCCTGGCGCTGCAACAGGTTGTCGAAGCGGGTCGCGTAGTCACGGACCTTGGCGGTCTGGGCCTGGCCGTAGTCAGGAAACTGCGGCTGCTCCAACGGTGCCAAGCCGGGGTGGGTGTGGCGGATGACCTGTGCAATGGGCATCAGCAGGTACCACTCGGCCCGGCGGTCAGCCATTTCGATGAAGGCGCGCTCGTCGGCATCCGCACCCATGAGGTTGCAATCGGGAAAGCGCCCTTCCAACCAGGTACAAATGGCCCGGCTTTCGGACAGCATGCGGCCATCGTCCAATTCCAGCACAGGCACCGTCGTCAGCGGGTTGATGGCCCGAAAGTCTTCGGCCTTGTGTGCCTGGGCATTGATGTCCACTGCGACCATCGCGATGTCGTTGATGCCCTTCTCGGCCATGAACATCATGACGCGGCGTGGGTTGGGGGCGCGGGGACTGGTGTAGAGCTTCATGGTGGGCAAGGTGTGAACAAGGAAGGGGAACATCAACCGCGTGGCGGTTCAGGCCGTCACGGCACATCAGCGCCTGCGCAGCACCACATAGTCGCCGGGCACGGGTTGGCGCTGGTCGTACCGGATGGGCGCGCTGCGGGTGCTGTGCCAGTCGAATCCGTTGCGGTCGGCCAGGTCGCGAAGGTAGTCGGGGGCATGGCTGTAGCGCAGGCTGGGCAGCAAGCGGGCACCCGTGCCGGGCGCACCGGCTTCGACGGTGAACGCCAGCCAACCACCCGTTGACACCCGAGGCTGCAACAGCGCAAACGCCTGATCCAGTGCACCCACGTAAATGAACACATCGGCAGCCAGCACCACATCCCAGGTCTGGTCGGTATCAGACAGAAAACGGTGCAGGTCAGCTTCCTGAAGGCGGTCGTACAGGCCACGCTCGCTGGCCTTGGCCACCATGTCGGGGGACACGTCCACACCTGTCAAGTGGCTGGCACGGCTGCGCACCAGGGTGCCGCACAGGCCGGTGCCACAGCCGAGGTCCAGCACGCGCCCCAGCGTGGCGGTAGCGGGCACCGGCAACGACGCCACCAGCGTGCGGTGCCCCTGGTAGCCCAGCTGATCGACCAGATGGTGGTCAAAGTCGGCCGCATACTCATCAAACAGATTCCGCACGTAGCCCAACGGTGCCCGAGCCACGTCACCGCTGTGGGTCACCGCCGCCAGCAGATAGCTGGCCCACGCGGCATCGGCCCCGTGCGCCTGGCCGTTGCGGTAGGCCGCCGCCTCTTCGTCCAGACGGCCTGCCTGCCGGTGCAGTTCGCCCAGTGCCATCCACGCATCGGGCAGCGCCGGGTGACGGGCCAGCAAGTGGGTGTAGGCAGCCTGGGCATCTGCCCAACGCGCAAGCCGGGCCAGGGCCTCTGCGCGGCGCAAGGCCACCTGAACATCCGGCCAGCCCAAGGCCTGGGCGCGCTCCAGCGCAGCGAGGGCCTCCTCCCATCGCCCCAGCGCGCTCAGGCTGAACCCCAGTGCAGCCCAACCATCTGCCGCCTCGGCCTCAGCCGCCAACGCCTGCTGCAGAACGGGCACTGCATCAGCATGGCGCTGCAGGCGCACCCGCGTCAACCCCAGGTTCAACAGCACCGAGGCACGGCCCGGCACATGTTGCAACGCTTGCACAAAGGCGGCCTCGGCCTCGGCCAGCGCACCGCGCTCAAAGCACGAAACACCCTGTAGAAACGCCTGGCGGCCCAATTCAAACTGGTCTTGCATGCGCACGAGTGTAGGCCAGCACGCTCGCGTGCAACACCACGGGCAACCCGCATGCCGCTGCAAGTACCATCCCGGCATGCCTCGCATTCCCCACTCCGTTGCCACCGATCTGCTCAGCATCCTCACAACATTGTCAGCCCGCTGGCCTGTGCCACCGGTGCACCAACTGCACATACCGCGTCTGAAAGACCCGTGTGACGAGCATGGTGCCAAGTTCTGCGCCATTGAGCTGGCTGACGGTTCGTTCGGCCTGTCGTACATCCAGTTGGGCAACACGCTGCGCGAGTTGCTGGCTGCCCATGCCCCTGGCGGTGGTCTGCCACTGGCGCAGGCAGACCCATTGGCCCTGGCCGCCCGGCTGGGCGACGGCAACCCGGTGCAACGGGCAGTGGCGCTGGCAGCCGCCAACGCGTTGACCGACTCTGTCTGGCGGCGCGTGGGCTACGAGCCACCTGCGGCGGGCAATTCACTGGGCGACGTGGTGCTGGGGCCGCACGACCACCTGGGCATGATCGGCTTCTTCCCGCCGCTGGTGCAGCGGGTGACCGAAGCCGGTGGGCAGCTCAGCGTGGTGGAAATGGACGCCGACATGGTGGTCCGCCAACGCAAACGCTTTCCACAGCTGCACATTGGCGTGGACCGCGCTTTGCTGGCCGACTGCAACACGGTGGTGGGCACCTCCACCATGCTGCTGAATGACACCCTGGATGACATGCTTGCCGCCGCGCCACGCGCCGAACGGTTTGCGGTCATCGGTCCTTCTGCCGGTGTGTGGCCCGACCCCCTGTTCTCGCGCGGCGTCACGCTCATGGGCGGCACGCGCGTGACCGACGGCGCAGCGCTGGCGGCGGCCATGGCAGCGGGCGAGTCATGGGGCCACGCGACCCGCAAGTTCGCCATCGACCGGGCCCACTGGCCCGGCTGGGCCACCTTGGCGGGGCCATGCTGATGCGCACCGGGCTGTGGCTGGGCGTGGGTGCCTATGGGTTGTGGGGCCTGTTCCCGCTGTTTTTCAAGCAGTTGCAGCATGTGGGCTCCCTGCAGGTGGTGCTGCACCGCATGGTGTGGTCCATGCTGTTTGTGGCAGCGGTTCTGCTGGTGCTTCGGCGTTGGCAATGGCTGGCTGGCTTGCGCCAGCGCCCCAAGGTTGTGGGGGTGTTTGCCACATCTGCGCTGCTGCTGGCCTGCAACTGGCTGACTTACATCTGGGCCGTGAACAACGGTCATGTGCTACAGGCCAGCCTGGGCTACTTCATCCTGCCACTGGTCAATGTGGCGTTGGGGTTTGTGGTGCTGCACGAGCGTCCGCGGCCACAGCAATGGCTGGCCGTGGCATTGGCGGCAACGGCAGTGTGCTGGTTGACGTGGCTGGGCGGCGCGGTGCCGTGGATCGCGCTGGGGTTGGCCCTGTCGTTTGCGCTGTACGGCCTGATCCGCAAGCTGGCACCGATGGGGGCACTGGAGGGCATGGCACTGGAAACCTTCCTGCTCGCGCCATTGGCCTTGCTGGCACTGAGCTGGGACCTGCCCGCACAGGCCCAGCTCGACAGCCACACCTGGCTGCTGCTGGCGCTCTCCGGCCCCGTCACCGCCATACCGTTGCTGCTGTTTTCAGCCGCTGCGCGGCGGTTGCCGCTGTCCACCATGGGCATGTTGCAGTACCTGACCCCGAGCATCCTGCTGGGGCTGGGGACACTGCTGTACGGAGAGCCGTTGAGCTGGCACAAACTGGCCGGATTTGGCCTGATCTGGCTGGCACTGGGTGTGTACGCGCATGACGGTTGGCGAGCCGGTAGGCCCTGACTGCCCTCCCCGCCGTCATCCCGTGCGACCCTGGGCACAGCCAAGCTTTTTCGCGGCTTGCCAGGCAAGCTGACGGCCCAGAAGCTAATATGTGCCAGCCCTTTCCAGCGACGCAACACACGCAGCCTGCCATCCATGCCCGCCCCCCTGTTCAGCCCGCACGGTGAGTACCGCATCTTCTGGTGCGGCGATATCCTGTGTACCGAACTCGTCGGCACTTTCAATGAAGAGTCCATCGAGCGCTACATCCAGGACATGAAGCGAGAGGTTGCCGAGCGGACCACTCACTGGGGTCGGCTGGCCGACATGCGCCGCTGGGACGGTGGCACACCAGGTGCTCAGGCGTTGTTCAAAGACTTTGCCGAATGGATCAAAACCACACATTGCAAGGTTTCGGTCCAGCTGCTGCCAGACAGTTTCCGCTTGGCCATTGCGGCCAACTCGGCCAGGACACTGAAGACCCGCCATCTCTATCAAGTGACCGATGCCGGACATGCCGTGCAGGTGCTGAGCGACTACCAACTCGACACGCAAGACCTGCTGGGGCTGCTGGCATCTGGCAATGCCAACACTTTGAATTGAACCGTCTGCCTTCGGTGCAGGCGACCATTCTGGCCATCTGCACGCACGCTTTTGCCAGCATAGAGTCGCGTTATCAAAAAAATAATAGCAAAAAATCCATACGGATAAAGCGCTATTGGTCAAAAAATAAAATCTCTGATGACCTCATGCCGTGCAGCCAAACACTGACCAGGCAGGCGTGAGTACCAGCCTGCTGCATGCGGAAACGGATCCAGCGCGTCGAAGCTGGCAGTACCGTTGGTGCGGGTGGTACTGGTAGCGGCCAGGGCCTTGCTGGCCCAGGTTTCAGCGGGCTGACACGCCAGGCATCACCCGCAGGGCGGGTGCCGCGTGGTCATGCGGTGGTGGTCTGGCGAACGGCATGCTCCCATTGCGCCAGCCGTTCGGCGGCCCGTTCGCGTGACAGGCTGGGGTAGAACGTGCGCTCAGCCCGCCATTGGTCAGAGAGCTCTGTCAGGCTCGCATACAGGCCGACGTGCAGCCCGGCCAGGTAGGCGGCACCGAGCGCGGTGGTTTCTGTCACCGCAGGCCTGACAACAGGAATGCCCAGCAGATCGGCCTGGAACTGCATCAGCAGGTTGTTGACGCACGCGCCCCCGTCCACCCGCAACTCATTCACGGGCTGGCCGCCGCTGGCGAGGGCATCACGGCTCATGGCGTTGAGCAGGGCGGCGCTCTGGAAGGCGATGCTTTCCAGCGCCGCCCTCGCAATGTGGGCCACCGTGCTGCCCCGTGTCAGACCGACGATGCTGCCCCGGCTGTCGGGGTGCCAGTAGGGTGCCCCCAAGCCGGTGAAGGCCGGTACCAGCACCACGCCGCCGGCATCTGGCACGCTCTCGGCCAGTGCCTGCACTTCGCTGCTGGACTCGATGGCGCGCAGGCCATCGCGCAGCCATTGCACGACCGCGCCCCCGATGAACACGCTGCCCTCGAACGCGTACTGAGGCACACCCGGTGTCTGCGCGCAAGCGGTGGTGATGAGGCCGTTCTGGCTGGTCTGGAACCGTTCGCCGTTGTGCATCAGCATGAAACAGCCGGTGCCGTAGGTGTTTTTCGCCATGCCCGCCCGGAAACACGCCTGGCCGAACAGGGCGCTTTGCTGGTCGCCCGCCACGCCGCCGATGGTCACGGGTGCCCCGAGCCACTCGGCGCGTGCGTCACCGTAGTGGGCGCTGGAGGGCTGGACCTGCGGCATCATCGCCTCGGGAATGCGCATGGCATGCATCAGCGCGGTGTCCCATTGCCGGTTGTGGATGTTGAACAGCATGGTCCGCGAGGCATTGCTGACATCGGTGGCATGCGTGGCCCCACCGGTCAGCTGCCAGATCAACCAGGTGTCGACGGTGCCGAACAGCAGCTCGCCCGCTTCGGCCTGGGCACGCACGCCGGGCACGTTGTCCAGCATCCATTGGAGCTTGGTGCCGGAAAAATAGGCGTCGATGCGCAAACCGGTTTTCTGCAACACGGTGTCGGCCAGCCCTTGCTCGCGCAGGGCTGCGCAGAGGGTTTCGGAGCGGCGGTCCTGCCAGACGATGGCGTTGTGGACGGGCTCCCCGGTGGTCCGGTTCCACACCAGGGTGGTTTCACGCTGGTTGGTGATGCCCAAGGCAAGGATGTCGTTGGCCTGCAGGCCCGCCTTGGCCAGGGCTTCCCGCGCGGTGTCAAGCTGGGTTTGCCACAGATCCCTTGGGTCGTGTTCGACCCAGCCTGGCTGGGGGTAGATCTGGCGGAACTCGCGTTGCGCCATGGACACGACTCGGCCTGTGGGGTCGAACACGATGCTGCGGGAGCTGGATGTGCCCTGGTCCAGGGCGAGCAGAAAACGCATGGAAGGCCTCGTTTGCAGGGTCAGATGGGCATGTACAACCGGGTCAGGCAGGGCTGTGCGGTGGACTGGCGACGATGCACGTCACGTTGCCCTGCTCCAACAGTGGGGTGAAGGCAGCATGAGGTGGCTCATCGGTGAACAGGATGTCGATGTCGGACAGGTGCGCCAGCTCCACCATGGCGGGCCGGTTGAACTTGGTGTGGTCGGCTGCCAGCCAGACCTCGCGTGACTGTTCGATGATGGTGCGTGCGACCGTCACCTCGCGGTAGTCGTAGTCACGCAAGGTGCCATCGGCCTCGATGCCACTGATGCCGATGAGGCCGATGTCGACCTTGAATTGCCGAAGGAAATTCACAGCGGCCTCGCCGACGATGCCTTGGTCGGCGCTGCGGACCTGTCCCCCGGCCACGATCACTTCGCAGTCAGGGTAGGTGCTCATCAGCGAGGCGATGTGCAGGTTGTTGGTGATCACGCGCAGGCCCCTGTGCTGGCTCAGTGCGCGTGCAACGGCTTCCGTGGTTGTGCCGATGTTCATGATCAGTGAACAGCCGTTGGGCACCCGTTCGGCCACCGCCTGGGCGATACGGGTTTTGGCATCCGACGCCATGCCCTGCCGCTGGCGGTACCCGATGTTTTCGGTGGTTGAACCTGCCAGACGCACCCCGCCGTGGAAGCGGGACAGCAGGCCGGCATCGGCCAGGCGTTGCACGTCCCGGCGCACCGTTTGAAGGGTCACATGGAAGCGTTCGGCCAGGGCTTCGATGGTCTGTGGGCCGTGGATGCGCACGTCGTCCACCAGTTGGGTCTGACGCGGATTCAGGTTCATGTGTGTCATGGCGTGGCGGTAGAAGGGTGACCTTACCGCAAGTTGGACACTTGGGCAATAAGGAAAGATAATGAACAAAAACGAAACAAATCGAAAATCTGCTGAACAAGGCACATGCTCCCCATGAATCGCGCAACCCTGCTTGAGTCCCTTGCACAACAACCGGCGTTCGACGTGGCCATCATCGGAGGCGGGGCCACCGGTCTGGGGGTGGCACTGGATGCTGCACTGCGCGGGTTTTCCGTGGTGTTGCTGGAGTCGCACGACTTCGCTGGTGGCACGTCGTCACGCTCGACCAAGCTGCTACACGGGGGTGTCCGCTACCTCGCCCAGGGCAATGTGGCCCTGGTGCGCGAAGCGTTGGCCGAGCGGGCTACGGTGTTGCGGCTCGCACCGCACCTGGCACAGCCGCTGCCGTTCGTCATGCCCTCCTACGGGTGGTGGCAGACGCCGTTTTACGGGGTCGGCCTGAAGCTGTATGACCTGATGGCGGGCCAGGCCGGACTGGGGCACACCGATTTCCTGACGGCCCGGCAAACCCAGCTTGCCCTGCCCGGTGTGCGGGCCCAAGGGCTGCACGGTGGCGTCCGCTACTGGGATGGCCAGTTCGACGACGCCCGGCTGGCGCTGGCGTTGGCGCGAACGGCAGAAGCTGCCGGCGCGGTGATGCTGAACTACGCGGAAGTGACCGCGCTGTCACCTGTGAAAGGAGCCAGCTCTGCGCTCTCGGTGCTGACGGTGAACGACCGGCTCCGGGGTCAGTCACATGACATCCGGGCGCGTTGCGTGATCAATGCGACCGGTGTGTGGGTGGATCATGTGCGGGCGTTGGCGGCCACATGCGCACAGCGCCCTGTGCCACAGCGCATGGTCAGCCCCAGCCAGGGGGTGCACGTGGTGGTTGACCGCGACTTCATGCCGGCCGACCATGCCCTGCTGATTCCGAAAACGCGGGATGGACGGGTGCTGTTTGCCGTGCCGTGGCTGGGCAAGCTCATCCTGGGCACCACCGACACGCCGCGTGCAGACCTGCCGCGCGAGCCGAACGCCTTCGATGAGGAACTGGCGTTCATCCTGACCGAGGCCGGCAGGGTGCTGAGCCGCCCTGTGCAGCACGACGATATCCGCAGCGTGTGGGTGGGGCTGCGTCCGCTGGTGGCCCCACCGGAGACGGCAGGGGGCGGCACCAAGACCCTCTCGCGGGAGCACACCATCGTGGTCGATGCGGACGGCCTGGTGACCGTGACCGGTGGCAAATGGACCACCTACCGCGCCATGGCAGAAGATGTGCTCGCCCGCTGCTTTGACGCTGGGCTTTTGCCACGGCGCCAGGGTGGTCTGAGCGAGCACCACCGGCTGTTCGGCGCGCCCGGCGATGGCCAACCCGTCACGGCGTTGTCAGTGCCGCCGGGCTTGCATGTGTATGGCACCGAGCAGGCGGCGGTTGCTGCCTGCCCCGGGCACGACAGGGCACTGGGCCTGGGCCTCACCGAGGGCATGGTCCGCTACGCCGTCAGGCACGAGCACGCCCACACAGTGGAAGACGTACTGGCCCGTCGCTGGCGGGCGCTGTTCCTCGACGCACGCACCGCCGCCAGCATGGCGCCCGCAGTGGCCGAGATCCTCACTCAGGAGGGGGAGACCAACCCCGGGGAGGAGGCATTCATCCGACTCTGCGGGCATTACCTGCCATCGGGGTTGGCCCCCTCTGTCTGGTAGAGGGTGGCGGGCTACACAGCAAAAACGGCCCCGAGGGGCCGTCTTGTTTGCATGGTCAAAGCCGAGCGGCTCAGGCCACCGTTTTGGCGGACTCTGGGTACGCTTCGATCTGGTCGACGTTCATGTACTTGTAGATCTGGTCAGCATTGGCCCTCGCCTGCCCCGTCATGCTGGCCCTCTTCAACATCAATGGGGACATTTCAATCCGGCGCAAAGGGCACAATACTGCTCGGAGACGGGCATAATACACAATTTTGAGCTATAAAGGATATAATAATCGACCTTAAACGATATACGAAAGATACAGTTGCTCGACGCAAACGACGCCATCATCCTCGCCACCGCGCGAGACACCGCCCAACTGGCCAGCGTGGCCACCGAGCGCACAGGCCTGTCGCGGGTGGCGGTGTCACGCCGCATCAAGAAGCTGGCCGACGCGGGTTACCTGCTGCGCCACGGCACCGGCACGCGCCAGACCTACAGTCCCGGCCCGTTGCGCTTTTGGCTGACGCACACCACCCGCGAGGCCGTGGCCCAGGGCGGGGGTGAATTTGGGGTGTGGGCACAGCATCTGGCCCCGCTGATGCAGGGCTTGCCTGAGAACGTTGTCAACCTGGCCAACATCGCGTTCACCGAAATGCTGAACAACGCACTGGACCATTCCCAGGCTCCTCACCTGCTGCTGGGGGCGCACATCGCTCACAGACCGGAACAGCCCGGTGGCACGCTGCACATGCTGGTGGCTGACGATGGAGTGGGCATCTTCCGACAGATTGCCCAGGCGCTGAACCTGTTTGACGACCGGCTGGCCTTGCTGGAGCTGGCCAAAGGCAAGTTCACCACCGCAGCCAGCGGGCATTCAGGCATGGGGGTGTTTGTGTCCAGGCGCATGCTGGACGGGCTGGACATCACCTCCCGCGGCCTCACATTCGACCTCCACCCACCCCACCAAACCCTGCCCCGGTTCGACTGGGTGGACGTGCTGGCCGAGCTGAAGGGCGCAACCCAAGGCACCGTGGTGCGCATGGCCCTGGCGCTGGACACCCCCCGCACAGCGCAGGACGTCTACCTGCGCTACTTTTCGCCCGACGAAGTGGGCGGCGACGCTTTTCATACCACGGAGGTGCCCGTGCGCCTGGCGCAGCTGGGCAGCCAGCTGGTGTCGCGCTCGCAAGGCAAGTGGGTGGTGGAGCGCGCCACACAGTTCAAGACCGTGGTGCTGGACTTTGAAGGCGTGGCCATGGTCGGCCAGGGCTTTGTGGACGAGGTGTTTCGGGTGTTTGCCACCGCCAACCCGCAGGTGACGTTGAAACCCGTGAACCTCAGCCTCCCGGTGGCGCAGGCTGTGGAGATGTTTGCGCCCTGGGTCGCCATTTAGCCCATTTAGCGAACAGGCAGTCCAACCGCGTGTGCACAAACATGGCACGGGGTTGAGGCACGACCAGCCTGCATATCGATGTCTGCCTGGGTGCTTGCGGTGGGCCCGTTGCTCACTCACATCACCCACCACCGCCGCCCACACGCCACCGACTACACCACAGATGAGGAATGGGTCAGGCTCATGGAGGCGGAAGCCCAATCGGTGGATGAGTGCGATGGTGCCCATGCGTAAAGCCGCCTTGACTGGGTTCTGCGCATCAGGGCTGTTCGCTTACAGCGTTTGCTCAATGACTGCAGGCGGCTGGCGAACACATTAAAAAACGGCCCCGAAGGGCCGTCTTGTTTGCATGGTCAAAGCCGAGCGGCTCAGGCCACCGTTTTGGCGGTTTCTGCGTACTCTTCGATCTGGTCGAAGTTCATGTACTTGTAGATCTGGTCGGCCTTGGCGGTGATCACACCCGTACCAGCCAGGTACTCTTCCTTCGTGGGCAACTTGCCCAGTTTGGAGGCCACAGCGGCCAGCTCGGCCGACGCCAGGAACACGTTCGTGTTCTTGCCCAGGCGGTTGGGGAAGTTGCGGGTGGAGGTGGACACCACGGTTGCCCCTTCCCGCACCTGCGCCTGGTTGCCCATGCACAGCGAGCAGCCGGGCATTTCGGTGCGGGCACCGGCGGCACCAAAGTTGGCGTAGTGGCCTTCCTTGATGAGCTCGCTCTGGTCCATCTTGGTAGGTGGAGCAATCCAAAGCTTGACGGGGATGTCACGCGCGCCACCCAGCACGGTCGCTGCTGCTCGGAAATGGCCGATGTTGGTCATGCACGAACCGATGAAGGCTTCATCGATCTTGGTGCCAGCCACGTCAGACAGGGTCTTGGCGTCATCCGGATCGTTCGGGCAGCAGACGATGGGCTCGGTGATCTCGTTCATGTCGATTTCAATCACGGCTGCGTACTCGGCATCTGCATCGGCTTCCAGCAACTGCGGGCTGGCCAACCACTGCTCGACCTTTTCGATGCGGCGTGCCAGGGTCTTGGCATCCGAGTAGCCATCGGCAATCATGTTCTTCATCAGAACAACGTTGGAGTTCAGGTACTCGATGATCGGCTCTTTGTTGAGCTTGATGGTGCAACCGGCTGCAGAACGCTCGGCAGACGCATCGGACAGCTCGAACGCCTGCTCCACTTTCAGATCAGGAAGACCTTCGATTTCCAGCACGCGGCCACTGAAAATGTTCTTCTTGCCGGCCTTGGCCACGGTCAGCAACCCGGCCTTGATGGCGTACAGCGGAATGGCATGCACCAGGTCACGCAGGGTGACGCCAGGCTGCATGGTGCCCTTGAAGCGCACCAGCACCGACTCGGGCATGTCCAGCGGCATCACGCCGGTGGCGGCACCGAAGGCCACCAGGCCCGACCCTGCGGGGAAGGATACGCCGATGGGGAAGCGCGTGTGGCTGTCACCGCCGGTGCCCACGGTGTCGGGCAGCAGCAAGCGGTTCAACCAGCTGTGGATCACGCCGTCACCCGGACGCAGGGCCACACCGCCCCGGTTGGAAATGAAGGCGGGCAGCTCGCGGTGCATTTTGGCGTCCACGGGCTTGGGGTAAGCAGCGGTGTGACAGAACGACTGCATCACCATGTCGGCACTGAAGCCGAGGCAGGCCAGGTCCTTCAGCTCGTCGCGGGTCATGGGGCCGGTGGTGTCCTGGCTGCCCACGGTGGTCATCTTGGGTTCGCAGTAGGTACCGGGGCGCACGCCCTGGCCTTCGGGCAGGCCGCAGGCACGACCGACCATTTTCTGCACCAGCGTGAAGCCCTTGCCGCTGTCCTTGGGTGCCACGGGCAGGCGGAACACGGTAGAAGCTGGCAGACCCAGCGCCTCACGGGCTTTGGCAGTCAGGCTGCGGCCGATGATGAGGTTGATGCGGCCACCGGCACGCACTTCGTCCAGCAACACGTGGCTCTTGAGGGCGAACTCGGCAACGGTCTCACCGTTCTTGACGATCTTGCCGTCGTAAGGCAACACGTCAATGACGTCACCCATCTCCAGCTTGCTCACGTCCACTTCAATGGGCAGTGAACCGGAGTCTTCCTGGGTGTTGAAGAAGATGGGAGCAATCTTGCCGCCCAGCGTCACACCGCCGAAGCGCTTGTTGGGCACGAAGGGGATGTCCTGGCCGGTGGCCCAGATCACGCTGTTGGTGGCCGACTTGCGGGAAGAGCCAGTGCCCACCACGTCGCCCACGTAGGCCACGAGGTTGCCTTTTTTCTTCAGGTCTTCGATGAACTGCATCGGGCCGCGCTTGCCGTCTTCCTCGGGCTTGAAGGCCGCGTCGGGGCGGGTGTTCTTCAGCATCGCCAGATAGTGCATGGGGATGTCGGGGCGGCTCCACGCATCGGGCGCGGGCGACAGATCGTCGGTATTGGTCTCGCCAGGCACCTTGAACACGGTGACGGTGATTTTTTTCTCGACTTCGGGGCGGCTGGTGAACCACTCGGCATCGGCCCAGCTTTGCATCACTTCCTGGGCCTTTGCGTTGCCAGCCTTTGCTTTGGTGGCCACGTCGTTGAAGTAGTCGAACATCAGCAGGGTTTTCTTCAGCGCGTCAGCGGCCACACCGGCCACTTCGGCATCGTCCAGCAGTTCGATCAGGGGGTGCACGTTGTAACCGCCCACCATGGTGCCCAGCAATTCGGTGGCCTTGGCTTTGGAAATCAGGCCGACGGTCACGTCACCATGGGCGACGGCTGCCAGGAAGCTGGCTTTGACCTTGGCAGCATCGTCCACACCGGGGGGCACGCGGTGGGTCAGCAAGTCCAGCAGGAAAGCGTCTTCACCAGCGGGCGGGTTCTTGATCAGTTCGATCAGCGCCGCCACCTGCTTGGCATCCAGCGGCAGGGGGGGGATACCCAGCGCGGCGCGCTCGGCGACATGTTCACGGTAGGCTTGCAACATGGTGTGCTCCAGTGTGGGGTCAGGAAGAAAAAAACGAAACAATTTCAGCAGGCAGCGCTTGTCCAGTCTGCTTTGCCCGCTCTAATATTTGCCAGTAGTAACGGTAACTGGCCCGGTCATGAAGGGTGCCATCCACGGCGGCTGGCCCCCAACCGGCTGCATGAGCCGCCAAGATGATGGGGACAGCCTGTTCAACTTCAGCATGCGAGGGCGAAAATGCCGCCACGATGGGCCTGATCTGGTCGGGGTGGATGCTCCACATCCGGGTATATCCCAGCTCGTTGCGCGCCTTGAGGGCAGCCGCAGTCAGGGCATCAGTGTCCTTGAATTCGGTCACCACGCAATGCGAGGGGACTTTGCCGAATGCATGCGCTGCGCTGGACATCGCCAGCTTGGCGCGGACCACCAGTGGGTGCGCAAACTGGCCGGACACACCCATGGCGTCGGCAGGAATGGCTCCGCCATGCGCAGACACAAAATCCATCAGACCAAAGCTGAGGGACTCGACCCGTGGGTGCGCCGCGATGTCGAACGCATGGTGAACCGCCAGAGGCGACTCGATCAGCACATGCAGCGGCACATCCGACGCAGCAGCCTGCTGCATGGCGTCTGCCGCCCGTTGCACATCGGCCACGGACTCGACCTTTGGCACCATGATGAAGGCGGGCTTGCGCACGCCCTTCAGCACGGTCGCCACATCTGCATGAAACGATGCATGGTCCACCGCATGCACACGCACCCCCACTCTGCAGTGGGGAGCGGCACCTTGGACCAGCTCTGCAACCTGCGCCGCATGCTCGGCTTCGCCGCCCACCGGTGCGCCGTCTTCGCAATCCAGCGTGACATCGAACACGCAGGTGCCCAGTTCTTCTGCCAGCTCTGCCTGCAGCGCAAGGCTTTTGTGCATGCGGACAGGCACACCACTGTAGTGGTCGCAGACCGGGAGCGCAGCGCTCGCTGCCTGCGCTCCCAGCAGAATGGCCCTGGGGTTCAATGTGGACACGCTGTTTCGGCGGAAGCGGTGAGCCCGTCGTCGGCGAGTTACAGGCCGATTACAGCAGGTGTGCCACGCCGGCTTGCTCGTCCTGCAGTTCCTTCAGGGTCTTGTTGATGCATTCCTGAGAGAACTCGCAAATCGGCAGACCTTCGACGATCTTGTATTCGCCGCCTTCGCAGGTCACGGGATAACCGAACATGACTTCAGCGGGAATGCCGTACTCGCCTTTGGACGGAATGCCCATGGTGACCCACTTGCCGTTGGTGCCGAGGGCCCAGTCGCGCATGTGGTCGATGGCTGCGTTGGCGGCAGACGCTGCAGACGACACGCCACGGGCCGCAATGATGGCAGCGCCACGCTTGCCCACGGTGGGCAGGAACACTTCACGGTTCCACTGCTCGTCGTTGATCATGTCTTTGACAGACTGACCGTCGATGGTGGCGAAGCGGTAGTCTGCGTACATGGTGGGCGAGTGGTTGCCCCACACGGCCAGCTTCTCGATAGCGGCAACGGCCTTGCCGGTCTTGGCTGCAATCTGGCTGGCAGCACGGTTGTGATCCAGGCGCAACATGGCCGTGAAGTTGCCGGGCTTGAGGTCAGGCGCAGACTTCATCGCGATGTAGGCGTTGGTGTTGGCAGGGTTGCCGACCACCAGCACTTTGACATCGCGGCTGGCCACAGCATTCAGGGCCTTGCCCTGGGCTGTGAAGATCTGGGCGTTGGCAGCCAACAGGTCAGCACGCTCCATGCCAGGGCCACGTGGACGGGCACCCACCAGCAGGGCGTAATCGGTGTCCTTGAATGCTTCCATTGGGTTGCTGTGGGCTTCGATGCCGGCCAGCAGCGGGAATGCGCAGTCTTCCAGTTCCATGATCACACCCTTGAGGGCGTTCTGGGCTTTTTCGTCTGGGATTTCAAGCAACTGCAGGATCACGGGCTGGTCTTTGCCCAACATTTCGCCTGAGGCAATACGGAACAACAGTGCGTAACCAATTTGACCGGCAGCACCGGTGACAGCAACTCGAACAGGTTTTTTGGACATGGTAGTGACTCCGTTGGATGAACTTGCAGATAGATGTGATGCACGAGAACGCCCTGAAAGGGCCCGTGACTCCGACGTGACTCGGAAGCATGGAAAACCCTTAAGCACCACGGAGTGTACCCCGCCCGAAACCGGTTCGTCAATTTGTCTTATGTCTTATATAAGATATGATTGCAAACACGATCATGAACCCATCCAGCACCGACGTACAGCCGTCTGTCCAGAACAACACCTCGTCGACCACGACCGCCCTGGGGACCGGCCCAGGCACGGGTGCAACACCTGCCTTCAGCCCGCTGTACCAGCAAATCAAGAACCTGATCCTGCGCAGCCTTGAAGAAGGCGAGTGGAAGCCGGGGGATGTCATCCCCAGCGAACAGGATCTGGCCGCACGTTTCAAAGTCAGCCAGGGCACAGTCCGCAAAGCCATCGACGAACTGGCCTCTGACAATCTGGTGGTACGTCGACAAGGCAAGGGCACGTATGTGGCCACGCATGCTGAACGGCACATCCAATACCGCTTCCTGCGACTGCAGTCCGACGCCGGGGAAGACGACCCAGCCCAACGGGCCATCATCGAATGCAAGCGCCAGCGTGCCAGCGCAGATGTGGCACGCCTGCTGGCGTTGCGCAGTGGCGATCCGGTGATTTTTGTCAGGCGGGTGCTCAGCATGCAGGGAGCCCCCACCATCCTTGAAGACATCTGGTTGCCCGGCCTGCCCTTCAAGGGACTGTCCCTTGAGGCCCTTTCATCTGACCGCGGCCCGATGTATGCGTTTTTCGAACGGGAGTTCGGCGTGCGCATGGTTCGCGCCGACGAAAAAATCAAAGCCGTCGCGGCCACGGAAGACCTGGCGCACTTGCTGGTCACACCGATAGGGCACCCACTGCTGAGTGTGGAGCGCACCTCGTACACGTACAACGATGTACCGATGGAACTGCGCCGTGGCCTGTACCGGACGGACACCCACCACTACAAAAACGAACTGAATTAAAAAACCCCTGTTCAACTTGCACCATTGAAAGCTTCGTGAATGCTGCGTTGCAATAGAATTTGAGGGCTATCCTGCAAGGTTACCGGGGCGTTACATCCCACCACACTCGACAAAAGAAAGCACCACCCATGACCCAGTTGAAGAAACCGCGGCCCGAGTTCCGCAACATCAACGCATTCACGGATCTGACGACCTACAGGCTGCCACTGGCTGGCTGGGTTTCCATCCTGCACCGTGTCAGCGGGCTGTTGATGTTCCTGCTGATGCCCTTCATCGTATGGCTGTTTGACACTTCCGTCAGCTCCGAAATTTCTTTCGATTCGTTCACAGCGGCGTTCGGCGTCGGCATCGGGTTTGTGCCCGGCTGGTTTGTGAAGCTGGTGGCATTGGCCCTGATCTGGGCCTATCTGCACCACCTGCTGGCCGGTTTGCGCCACCTCTACATGGACGCCACGCATTCGGTGACCAAATCGTTCGGCGCAAGCTCTGCCCAGGTTGTTCTGGTGCTCAGCATCGGCTTGACGCTCATCCTGGGCGCCAAGCTGTTCGGCCTGTACTGATCCCATCCCAAGGAAAACCATCATGGCAATCAACTACGGATCCCGCCGCGTTGTCGCAGGCGCTCACTACGGTACGCGAGACTGGCTGGCACAGCGTGTCACCGCCTTGCTCATCGCATTGTTCACATTCATCGTGCTGGCCAAGTTGCTGCTGACCAGCGGCCCGATCGGCTACGAAACCTGGGCGGGCGTATTTGCATCCCAATGGATGAAAACGCTGACCTTCTCGGTTCTGGTCGGCCTGTTCTACCACGCATGGGTCGGCGTTCGCGACATCTGGATGGACTACGTCAAGCCACCCGGCCTTCGCCTCGCACTGCATGTTTTCACCATCGTCTGGCTCGTGGGTTGCCTCGGCTGGGCCATTCAAGTTCTCTGGAGGCTCTGAGCCATGACAACCGCTTCTTCCGTGGCCAAGCGCCGTTTTGATGTTGTGATCGTGGGCGCTGGCGGCTCAGGCATGCGCGCCTCGCTGCAATTGGCACGCGCCGGGCTGAAAGTCGCCGTGCTGTCCAAAGTGTTCCCCACCCGTTCGCACACGGTTGCGGCACAAGGTGGCGTGAGCGCCAGCTTGGGCAACATGAGCGAAGACAACTGGGAGTTCCACTTCTACGACACCGTCAAGGGGTCGGACTGGCTGGGCGACCAGGATGCCATCGAATTCATGTGCCGCGAAGCACCGAAAGTGGTGTACGAGCTGGAACACATGGGCATGCCGTTTGACCGCAACCCGGATGGCACCATTTACCAGCGCCCGTTCGGCGGCCACACTGCCAACTACGGTGAAAAGCCCGTCCAGCGTGCGTGTGCGGCTGCCGACCGTACAGGTCACGCCATGTTGCACACCCTGTACCAGGCCAACGTTTCAGCGCGTACCACGTTTTTCGTGGAGTGGATGGCCCTCGACCTGATCCGCGACGAGTCCGGCGACTGCGTGGGTGTGACCGCCCTCGAAATGGAAACCGGTGACACCTATATCCTCGAAGCCAAAACCGTGCTGCTGGCCACCGGCGGCGCTGGTCGCATCTTCCAGGCATCGACCAACGCTTTCATCAACACAGGTGACGGTCTGGGCATGGCTGCACGCGCGGGCATTCCGCTGCAAGACATGGAATTCTGGCAATTCCACCCCACCGGGGTGGCCGGTGCCGGCGTGCTGCTGACCGAAGGTTGCCGGGGCGAAGGTGCCATTCTGCTGAACAAAAACGGCGAACGCTTCATGGAGCGCTACGCCCCCACCCTGAAGGACCTGGCACCCCGTGACTTCGTGTCCCGCTGCATGGGCCAGGAAATCCTGGAAGGCCGTGGTTGCGGCCCCAACGGTGACTACATCCACATGAAGCTGGACCACCTGGGCGCTGAAACCGTCCACAAGCGCCTGCCCTCTGTGTACGAAATCGGTGTGAACTTTGCCAACGTCGATGTCACCCGCGAGCCCATCCCCGTGGTGCCGACCATCCACTACCAGATGGGCGGTATCCCCACCAACATCAACGGCCAGGTCGTCGAGCGTGTCAATGGCGAAGATCAGCCCATCAAAGGTCTGTACGCCGTGGGTGAATGTTCGTGCGTGTCGGTTCACGGCGCCAACCGTCTGGGCACCAACTCGCTGCTCGACCTGCTGGTATTCGGCAAAGCTGCTGGCGACCACATCATTGCCAACGTCGACCCCAAGCAAGAGAATAAACCCCTGCCCGCCAACGCAGCCGACAAGACGTTGGCACGCCTGGCACGCCTGGACAACAACCCGAACGGCGAATACGCCCAGGATGTGGCCAACGACATGCGCGCGATCATGCAAGCCCATGCCGGCGTGTTCCGCAGCCAGGAAGTGATGAACGAAGGCGTGAAGAAAATCGCCGCCCTGCGTTCACGCATTGGCAACATCGGCCTCAAAGACAACTCCAAAGTGTTCAACACCGCCCGGGTCGAGGCACTGGAAGTCGAAAACCTGATCGAAGCCGCGCAGGCGACCATGGAAAGTGCAGCTGCCCGCCAGGAATGCCGTGGCGCGCACCTGGTGCGCGACTACGAATACGGTGCGGACCATGCCACCGCCCCACTGGGCCGGGACGATGCCAACTGGATGAAGCACACCCTCTGGTACAAGGATGGCAACCGCCTCGACTACAAGGCTGTGCGGATGAAGCCCCTGACGGCCGAAACCGTGCCACCCAAGATCCGCACATTCTGATTTGTCCGAACGTACGAACAAGGAAGTTTCAAAAATGGCAAAACGCACATTCAAGCTCTATCGCTACGACCCGGACAAGGATGCCAAGCCTTACATGCAAACGCTGGAGCTGGAACTTGACGGCTCCGAACGCATGCTGCTGGACGCACTGGTCAAACTGAAGGCACTCGACCCTACGCTGTCGTTCCGCCGCTCGTGCCGTGAAGGTGTCTGTGGCTCCGACGCCATGAACATCAACGGCAAGAATGGTCTGGCGTGCCTGACCAACCTCAACACGCTCAAGGGTGACATCGTCCTCAAGCCATTGCCCGGTCTGCCGGTCGTCCGTGACCTGATCGTGGACATGACGCTGTTCTTCAAGCAGTACCACAGCATCAAGCCCTACCTCATCAGCAACACGCCTGCGCCTCAGCGCGAGCGCCTGCAAAGCCCCGAGGAGCGCGAAGAACTGAACGGCTTGTACGAGTGCATCCTGTGTGCCAGCTGCTCGACCAGCTGCCCCAGCTTCTGGTGGAACCCCGACAAGTTTGTGGGGCCGGCAGGCCTACTGCAGGCTTACCGCTTCATTGCCGACAGCCGCGACGATGCCACAGCCGAGCGTCTGGACAACCTGGAAGACCCGTACCGCCTGTTCCGCTGCCACACCATCATGAACTGTGTGGACGTGTGCCCCAAGAGCCTGAACCCGACCAAAGCCATCGGCAAGATCAAGGAAATGCTGGCCATCCGCGCCATCTGATCCCGTTTCTGCACATGACAGACAGCCCACTTCTGGACCCCCGCTATCTCAGCAAACTGAAGTGGCGCTGCCGCCGCGGCCTGCTGGAGAACGATCTGTTCATCCAGCGTTTTTTTGACCGTTACGAAGTCAGCCTGACGCAAGCGCATGCTGATGCACTAGAGAGATTGATGGACCTGTCCGACAACGATTTGCTGGATCTGCTGCTGGGCCGCAAGGCACCCACTGACGATCTTGCTAGCCCTGACGTCGTGGCGGTTCTCAACATGCTCAAGGCACCCGCCTGCTGACCCTGCTCACACCTATCAACGCCAACCCGAGAAGGAAATTCCATGAAACTTGCCGACAACAAAGCCACCATGTCGTTCAGCAACGGCAGCCCCAGCATCGAGTTGCCCGTTTACAGCGGCAACATCGGTCCGGACGTGATCGACATCCGCAAGCTTTATGGCCAGACGGGTTTGTTCACCTACGATCCCGGTTTCCTGTCTACCGCCTCGTGCCAGTCCGGCATCACCTACATCGACGGCGACAAGGGCGAACTGCTGTACCGCGGCTACCCCATCGAACAGTTGGCCACACAGTGCGACTACCTCGACACCTGCTACCTGCTGCTCAACGGCGAACTGCCCAACCCTGAAGAGCGTAAAGGCTTCCACAAGCTCGTGATCAACCACACCATGGTGAACGAGCAGATGCAGTTCTTCCTGCGTGGTTTCCGTCGCGATGCCCACCCCATGGCTGTGCTGACCGGCTTGGTCGGCGCACTGTCGGCCTTCTACCATGACAGCACAGACATCAACAACGCAGATCACCGCCGCGTCGCAGCGATCCGCCTGATTGCCAAAATGCCTACGCTCGTTGCCATGGCATACAAGTATGGCGTCGGTCAACCGTTCATGTATCCCCGCAACGACCTGAGCTACGCAGGCAACTTCCTGCGCATGATGTTCGGTACACCTTGCGAAGACTACAAGGTCAACCCGGTGCTGGAACGCGCACTCGACCGCATCTTCATCCTCCACGCTGACCACGAGCAAAATGCCTCCACGTCCACAGTGCGTCTGTGTGGCTCGTCCGGCACCAACCCGTTTGCTGCCATTGCAGCTGGCGTGGCTTGCCTGTGGGGCCCTGCTCACGGCGGTGCCAACGAAGCCTGCTTGAACATGCTGGAAGACATCCAGCGCAACGGCGGTGTGGCTAAAGTGGGCCAGTTCATGGAGCAGGTCAAGGACAAGAACTCCGGCGTCAAGCTGATGGGCTTCGGTCACCGCGTGTACAAGAACTACGACCCACGTGCCAAACTGATGCAGGAAACCTGCGACGAAGTGTTGAACGAGCTGGGCCTGCAGAACGACCCGCTGTTCAAACTGGCCAAAGAGCTGGAAAAGATCGCTCTGGAAGACGACTACTTCGTCCAGCGCAAGCTCTACCCGAACGTGGATTTCTACTCCGGCATCGTCCAACGTGCCATCGGCATCCCGGTCAAGCTGTTCACAGGCATTTTTGCACTGGCCCGCACAGTCGGCTGGATTGCGCAGCTCAACGAAATGATCGCCGACCCCGAGTACAAGATCGGCCGCCCACGCCAGCTGTTCACAGGCTCGCCACGCCGCGATGTACCTTCTTCGATGAAGGTCTGATACCGCTTTATCAGCACGCAAGCCCACCTGGCAAGCCAGGTGGGTTTTTTTTTGTCAGATCTACAACTGCCGCAGCGAAAACGCAGCCAAACGGCTCCACCCTCTGCTGCTAGCACACCTGTCAGGCACATATCTGTGAAGCACAACATCTGTCACGCACACGTATCGACAGAATAGAATCGTCGGTTCACGAAGGACACCACATCCATGGGACGCACCCTCTACGACAAAATCTGGGACGAACACGTCGTCCGCACCGAAGAAGACGGCACTGCGGTGCTGTACATCGACCGTCACCTGGTGCACGAAGTCACCAGTCCACAGGCGTTCGAAGGCCTGCGACAAGCCCAGCGGCCACTGTGGCGGGTCAGCTCTGTCGTGGCCACGGCCGACCACAACACACCCACCAACGGCTGGGAGTTGGGCTATGACGGCATCGCGGACCCCATCAGCAAAGAACAGATCACCACGCTCGACAAAAACATTGCGGAATACGGTGCTGCCGCATTCTTTCCGTTCATGTCACGTCGGCAGGGCATCGTGCATGTTGTGGGGCCCGAAAACGGTGCAACGCTGCCCGGCATGACGGTGGTGTGCGGCGACAGCCACACGTCCACCCACGGTGCGTTCGGCGCGTTGGCACATGGCATCGGGACGAGCGAGGTCGAGCATGTCATGGCGACTCAGACCCTGCTGGCCAAGAAGGCAAGAAACATGCTGGTCAAGGTCGATGGCGTGTTGCCCAAGGGCTGCGGCTCCAAAGACATTGTTCTGGCGATCATCGGCAAGATTGGCACGGCGGGCGGCACGGGTTACACCATCGAATTTGCCGGTTCTGCCATCCGCGCCCTGTCAATGGAAGGCCGCATGACGGTCTGCAACATGGCCATCGAAGGTGGTGCCCGTGCTGGCCTGGTCGCGGTCGACCAGAAGACCATCGACTACGTCAAAGGTCGTCCACTGGCCCCCCAAGGTGTCGAGTGGGACCAGGCGGTTGCTCATTGGAACAGCCTGCACTCGGACCCGGATGCGATGTTCGATGCCGTGGTCGAATTGGACGCCGCACAGATCATCCCGCAAGTCACCTGGGGCACCTCGCCCGAAATGGTGCTGGGCATCGATGCGCGCGTGCCCGACCCCGACAAGGAGAAAGACAGCAACAAACGCGGTGCGATCGAACGCGCACTGGCCTACATGGCGCTGGAACCGGGCAAGGCTCTGGCCGACATACACGTGGACAAGGTGTTCATCGGCTCATGCACCAACAGCCGGATCGAAGACATGCGTGAAGCGGCCAGCATCGTGCAAAAACTTGGCCAGAAAGTGGCCAGGAATGTGAAGCAGGCCCTGGTCGTACCGGGGTCCGGCCTGGTCAAAGCGCAGGCCGAAGCAGAGGGCCTGCACGAGATATTCAAGGCCGCCGGCTTCGAGTGGCGTGAGCCCGGCTGCAGCATGTGCCTGGCCATGAATGCAGACCGGCTGGAGCCGGGCGAACGTTGCGCGAGCACCAGCAACCGCAACTTTGAAGGTCGCCAGGGCGCAGGTGGGCGCACCCACCTCGTGAGCCCCGCCATGGCTGCGGCCGCTGCCATTCACGGTCATTTTGTCGATGTTCGCACGCTGTCCTGAAAGGAAACCTCAACATGAACAAGCTCATGAGCACCCTCCTCATCGCCCTGTCGCTGGGTTTGGCGGGATGTAACACGGTCAAAGGTGTGGGCCAGGACATCCAGAAAGCCGGCGAAAAAATCGAAGGCGCTGCCAAGAAATAAGCATGAACAAATTCACTGTGCACAAGGGCCTGGTGGCCCCAATGGACCGGGAGAACGTCGATACCGATGCCATCATCCCCAAGCAGTTCCTGAAATCCATCCGCAAAACCGGCTTTGGACCCAACCTGTTTGACGAATGGCGCTACCTGGACGCTGGCTACCCAGGCCAAGACCCGGCCAGCCGCCAGCCCAATCCGGATTTCGTCCTGAACCAGCCGAGGTTTGCAGGCGCTTCCATCCTGCTGTCCCGCAAGAACTTCGGCTGCGGCTCCAGCCGTGAACATGCGCCTTGGGCGATCGACCAATATGGTTTCCGCGCGCTCATTGCGCCCAGCTATGCGGACATTTTTTTCAACAACTGCTTCAAGAACGGCCTGCTCCCGATTCAGTTGACGGAAGCACAGGTGTCCCAACTGTTCGACGAGGTGGCCGCTTTCCCCGGCTACACATTGACCATCGATCTCGAGCGTCAGGTGATCGTGAAGCCCCAAGGCGAGGAAATCCCTTTCGAGGTTCAGGCATTCCGCAAGTACTGCCTGCTGAACGGTTTCGATGACATCGGCTTGACACTTCGCCACCGTGACGAAATCAAGGCGTTTGAAGCGCACCGACTCGCTACCAAGCCGTGGCTGGCACACACCATGCTCCCTGGCGCTTGATTTCAATCAAAAATACCCTCCAGCGCTTGTTGTCAAAGCGCTCAATGCTCTTTATTTTTTGTCATGAAAATTGCAGTTTTGCCCGGCGATGGCATTGGTACCGAAATCGTCGCAGAAGCCGTCAAGGTTTTGAATGCACTGAACCTGCCTCTCGAGATGGAGTCCGCCCTGGTGGGTGGAGCTGCCTACGAAGCGTACGGCCATCCGCTGCCTGAATCGACCCTGAAGCTGGCCATGGCGTCGGACGCCGTGCTGTTCGGTGCTGTCGGTGACTGGAAATACGACAAGCTCGACCGTCCTTTGCGCCCCGAGCAGGCCATTCTGGGCCTGCGCAAGCACATGGGCCTGTTTGCCAACTTCCGTCCGGCCATTTGCTACGAGCAACTGGTGGGCGCGTCCAGCCTCAAGCCCGAGCTGATCGCCGGCCTGGACATCCTCATCATCCGTGAGCTGACCGGTGACATCTATTTCGGCCAGCCGCGCGGCAAGCGCATCGCCACCGATGGGCACTTCCCCGGCGCCGAAGAGGCGTTTGACACCATGCGCTACAGCAAGCCGGAAATCGAGCGCATTGCGCACGTCGCTTTCCAGGCTGCCCGCAAGCGCAACAAAAAGGTCACCAGCGTCGACAAGGCCAACGTCCTGGAAACCTTCCAGTTCTGGAAGGATGTGGTCACGGAAGTGGGTCAGCAGTACCCCGACGTGGAGCTGCAGCACATGTACGTGGACAACGCCGCCATGCAACTGGTCAAAGCGCCCAAGGCATTTGACGTGGTGGTCACCGGCAACATGTTTGGCGACATCCTGTCGGACGAGGCCTCCATGCTGACCGGTTCCATCGGCATGCTGCCGTCCGCCAGCCTGAACAGCAAGGGCCAGGGCCTGTACGAGCCCAGCCACGGCAGCGCGCCTGACATCGCGGGCAAGGGCATCGCCAACCCATTGGCCACCATCCTGAGTGCAGCCATGATGCTGCGCTTCAGCCTGAACGAGGAAGCCGCCGCCCAGCGCATCGAAGCCGCCGTGCAAAAAGTGCTGGCACAGGGCCTGCGCACACCCGACATCTACAGCGAAGGCACACAACGCGTCAGCACCGTTGAAATGGGTGACGCCGTTGTCAAGGCGCTGTAATTCTTCCCGGTAAAATCGGGTTTCATGTCACACACCTGTCACGCCGCTCCATCCACTCTTGCCCACCTGGCAGGCGTGGTGGTGGGTGCCGCTCAGGCTGCTGCGGCATTGGCACGGTCCTTCACGACCAAAACGACAACCATTACTGGCTGACACGAGCCTGGTTTGTCGCGCCCCTCCCCGGCCTGACAGGCCGGGCAGATGAAATCCTGGTGAATCCAACGACTTCGCAACATCTGAAAGGGCATTTTCATGAAAACAGGTAATCTGGTCGGCCTCGTGGGCTGGCGTGGCATGGTGGGCTCGGTCCTGATGGACCGCATGCAGGCCGAAGGCGACTTCGACCTCATCGAACCCGTTTTTTTCTCGACTTCGAACGCCGGCGGCAAAGCGCCCGCTCAAGCCAAGAACGAGACCCAGCTGAAGGACGCCTACGACATCGAGGCACTGAAGCGCTGCGACATCATCATCACGGCACAGGGCGGCGACTACACAACCGAAGTGTTCCCCAAACTGCGTGCTGCCGGCTGGAATGGCCACTGGATTGACGCCGCATCGTCCCTGCGCATGCAGCCAGATGCAGTCATCATCCTCGACCCCGTCAACATGCCGGTCATCCAGAACGCGCTGTCAAAGGGTGGCAAGAACTGGGTGGGCGGCAACTGCACCGTCAGCTGCATGCTGATGGGCGTGGGTGCACTTTACAAGGCCGGACTGGTGGAGTGGATGAGCACCCAGACCTACCAGGCCGCGTCAGGCGGTGGTGCGCAGCACATGCGGGAACTGCTGACACAGTACGGCACGCTGAATGCGTCGGTCCGCGACCTGCTCGACGACCCGAAAAGCGCCATTCTGGAAATCGACCGCCAGGTCATCGCCACACAGCGCGGCCTGTCTGCCGCCGAAACCGCCAATTTCGGCGTACCGCTGGGCGGATCGCTGATCCCCTGGATCGACAAAGACCTGGGCAACGGCCAATCCAAGGAAGAATGGAAAGGCATGGCCGAGACCAACAAGATCCTCGGCATGGGTGAGGGTTTTGGCACCAGCCCTGTGCCGGTTGACGGCTTCTGTGTGCGCGTGGGTGCCATGCGCTGCCACAGCCAGGCGCTGACCTTCAAGCTGAAGAAAGACGTGCCCACTGCAGACATCGAAGCCATGATTGCTGCCGACAACCAGTGGGTCAAAGTGGTGCCCAATACCCGCGAAGCCACCATCAAAGACCTGACGCCCGTTGCCGTGACCGGCACCATGACCATCCCGGTCGGCCGCATCCGCAAACTGGCCATGGGGCCTGAGTATGTTGGCGCATTCACCATTGGCGACCAACTCCTGTGGGGTGCCGCAGAGCCCCTGCGTCGCATGCTGCGCATTTTGTTGGCTGACTGACCTGCGCCAGGCTGAATCGTTGCTTGTGGGCAACGTTCAACGGGCCAGCCCACCGATGATGGGTCTGGCCCGTTTTTCCGGGAATGCTTCAGCTTGTCAGCCTAACGCGTTGATGCTATGGTCATTTGTCGGCCGCTAACGTCGAGGTATTCGTGTCGCCCAAAAACCATACAAACGCCCCCAACATGCCCCAGCCCCTTATCCCGCCCGGTTCCCGCAAGGGCACCGTGTTGTCGACACTGGCGATGGCCCTGGCCTTGGCATTTGCGAGCACGAATGCGCAGGCCCTCATATTGGGACGGCTCAACGTGCTGTCCGCCCTGGGTGAACCCTTGTTGGCCGAAATTGAAGTGCCACAAATCACCGACGCCGAGGCCGCCTCTTTGCGCGTGGGCCCTGCATCCCCTGACACCTTCCGCGCAGCTGGCGCAGATTTCAACCCCGCGCTGGCCGGCGCTGATGTCAAGCTGCTCAAGCGACCGGATGGGCGCAGCTTTTTGCGCATCACGGGCAACCGCTCGGTCAACGAACCCTATCTCGACCTGATCCTCGAAGCCAGTTGGGCGTCTGGCCGCATCGTGCGCGACTACACGATGCTGTTCGACCCCCCCAATTTGCGCCCGACCCCTGCACCCGTACTCGCCGCACAAACAGGCGAGCGCCCCAGTGCACCGCCCCAAGCGTCGTCCAACGGTGCGGCGCAACCCGCAGCGGCCGCACCCGCCCCGACCACGTCAACACCCGTTTCCACACCAGACAATGCCCGCGCTTCAAGCGCCTTGCCACCGCCGCGACCCGCTCCCTCCCGCGCGCCCGCAGAGCCTGAGCGTGCTGCCACCAAGCCAGATGCCAAAGCGCCCAGCACACAAAAAGGCACTGTGACCGTCAAAGCAGGCGACACAGCAGGCAAACTTGCACAGGCACACAAACCCAGCCAGGTCACCCTGGATCAGATGCTGGTCGCCATGCTGAGGGCCAACCCGCAGGCATTCATCGGTGGCAATGTCAACCGTATCAAGGCCGGCGCCATCCTCGACCTGCCTGATGCAGCGGCAGCCGAGCAGGTCAGCCCGGCTGAAGCCCGTCAGACCATTGCCACGCAGAGCCAGGATTTCAACACCTTCCGTCAGCGTCTGGCCGGGGCGGTGCAAGCAGCACCCGCCGATGCGCCGCAACGCAAAGCCACCGGCAAAATCCAGACTGAGGTTGCCGAACAGCGTCCCGCCGCCAAGTCCCCCGACCAACTGAAACTCAGCAAAGGCAACACCACACCGAAAACGGGGACGCAAGCTGAAGACACCATCGCCAGCAACCGTCAGGCCCAGGCGAATGCCGCACGTGAAGCCGAACTGGCGCGCAACGTGGCCGAACTGTCAAAGCTGACCCCGCCGGCTCCAACTCCTGCACCTGCTCCAGCGCCTGCACCTGCACCAGCTCCATCGCCAGCGCCTGTCCCTTCTCCAGTTCCGGCCCCGCCACCTGCTGCCGAACCGCCCCCTCCACCCGCACCACCGGCAACTGAGCCTGCCGCTGCGGCAAAGCCAGCCGAGGTACCCGCTCAGCCCGCTCCATCAGCCGAAAAACCGCCTGCTGCACCGGCAGTCGAAGCGCCTGCCATCGCACCGCCACCCAAGCCCGGCACCGAAACCACGGTTCCCGATGTGGTGCCCGAAAGCGATTTGCTGTCAGATGTGCTGGCCAACCCATACACGTTACCTGCAGCCGGGGCTTTGCTGATCGGCCTGTTGGGCTTCGGTGCATACCGACTCCGCCAGCGCAAACAGGTAGAGAGCGGCGACAGCTCCTACCTAGAAAGCAAGTTGCAACCGGATTCATTCTTCGGTGCGGGCGGCGGCCAGAACATCGACACCGCCGAAGCCGTCGCAACCGGCTCGTCCATGATGTACTCCCCCAGCCAGCTTGACGCGGCTGGCGATGTCGATCCGGTCGCGGAAGCTGATGTCTACCTCGCATACGGGCGGGATCTGCAGGCCGAGGAAATCCTCAAAGAGGCCCTTCGCATCAACCCGAAACGGGTGGCCATCCACGCCAAGATGCTGGAGATCTACGCCAAACGCCGCGACCTCAAGGCCTTTGAAGTGGTGGCGACAGAGCTCTATGCGCTGACGGCAGGCGTGGGCCCGGAATGGACCCATGCCTGCACGATGGGCCAGGAGCTCGACCCACCCAACCCCTTGTACCAACCCGGTGGCAAGCCTGTGCCCCTGGAAGGCGCACCCACAGACTTCGTGGGCGACACCCCATTGGGGATGGTCAACACCCAGCCCTTCATGCCAACACCAGCTGAAGCGGCAGCATCCACACCGACAGCCGGGGCTCTTGACCTGGATCTGGATTTTTCAACGGCCGATGCCCCGCCCATCGAACCCGTGGAACCTCCGCCCGCACCGCCCGCCGCTGCAGTGGCGGCAGCCGATGCGCCGCTGGAGTTCACGCTGGACGGCGATCTCGAGTCGTCAGCAGCGGCTGCGCCACCGGCACCGGCACCGGTTCCCATGGAACCACCCGCTTTCGAGCTCAGTGCGGCAGACCTGTCATTCGACATGCCGGCGGAAGAACCCCCTGCACCGGTCGCCAACCCCACACCGGATGTGTTCGCCAATGCCGACACGCTGAAGTTCGACATGGATCTGAGCATCGAGCCAGATGCAGACCAGAAGACCATGCGGCTGACCCCAACCACGCCCGAACCACCCACCCCGCCGTCGACCGACGACAGCAGTCTGATGTCGTTCGACATGGCCGACCTGTCGCTGGACATGCCGGGCACCGATTCGGTCTCCCCCCTGGAAGACATCCCCGAGGGTGATCCACTCGAAACCAAGTTGTCGCTAGCCGCTGAATTCATGGCCATCGGCGACATGGAGGGCGCACGTTCGCTGGCGGAAGAAGTGGTCGAACAGGCCACCGGGCGGCTGAAAGACAAGGCACGGGCCTTCCTGACCGATTTGGGCTGAATCGGCCACAGGTAAACACACCTTGAGGATTGCGCTCGGCATCACCTACGGCGGCACGCACTACGAAGGCTGGCAGAGCCAGCCCAGCGGACGCACGGTTCAAGACCAACTTCAAGTCGCGCTGGGCAAGTTCATGGCGGGCCATGCGCCACAACTGCTGTGCGCGGGCCGGACCGATGCGGGCGTGCACGGCCTGATGCAGGTGGCCCATTTCGACACCGATGTGCAACGCCCCGACACCGCTTGGGTGCGCGGCACCAACCGCTACCTGCCGGCCGACATCGCCGTGCAATGGGCCCGACACGTGCCCGATGGGTTTCATGCACGTGCGAGCGCCCTCACCCGGCGTTACGCCTACATCCTGCTGGAGTCACCGGTGCGACCCAGCATTGACAGCAGCCAAGTGGGTTGGGTGTTCCGCCCGCTGTCAGCGACTGCCATGCGGGAAGCTGCCCGCCACCTGCTGGGCGAACACGACTTTTCGTCTTTTCGCGCCGCGCAGTGCCAGGCCCACACCCCCGTCAAGACCCTGCACCGCATCGACATCCACCGGCATGGCCGGTACTGGCGCTTTGACTTTGAGGGCAATGCGTTTCTGCATCACATGATCCGCAACATCATGGGGTGTCTGGTGATGATCGGACAAGGCTCTCGGCCATCCGACTGGATGCACAGCGTTTTGCAGGCCCGCTCACGCGAAATGGCGGCCCCCACTTTCATGGCTGATGGCCTCTATTTCCTGGGCCCCACCTATGCACCCGAGTGGCAGCTGCCCGACGACACCGCTCAGTTCGACTGGCTGCCCGGCACCCACACTGCCGGCTGATGAACGGCAGCTTTCCGCCTGTGCGGTCAAGTCTCGGCCAATCTGCTGAAACCCCATCTTTCCATCACGCTCTGACATGACAGCCGACACCACCGCCGACGCCAGACCTCAGTACACACACCGAACGCGCATCAAAATTTGCGGGCTGACCCGCGAAAGCGATGTCGATGCCGCCGTGACGGCCGGCGCAGATGCCATCGGTTTCGTGATGTACGCCAAAAGCTCGCGCCATGTGAGCGTGGAGCGGGCAGCAGCATTGGCCCGCCGCCTGCCGCCCTTTGTGACTCCGGCGCTACTGTTTGTGAACGAAAGTACCGCAAATATAAGAGCAATACATTCATACATATCAAGCGCCATCGTTCAATTTCATGGTGATGAATCACCAGAAAACTGCGATGCATCCGGGTTGACCTATCTGCGTGCAGCCCGGGTGCCCATGGGCCCAGGCGCACCCGGCTTCGACCTTTTAGAATACTCGCAACGTTTCCCCCGCGCATCGGGCATCCTGCTTGATGCACACGTAGATGGCTACGGCGGCGGCGGCCTCACTTTCGACTGGACGGCATTCAATTGGTCACGGCTTCCACCAAACGTCAGCTCTCGGCTCGTTTTGTCTGGTGGACTCACGCCTGCAAACGTGACCGATGGTGTCCTGCAAGTTCGGCCCTGGGCTGTTGACGTGAGCTCCGGGGTCGAACAGGACGGCCCCGATGGCAAACCCGTCAAAGGCATCAAGTGCGCCGACAAAATGCACCGCTTTGTCGCCGCCGTGCGCGCAGCAGACGCCACCTTGAACGCACAGACGCCCGGCGACGGCGGTTGAACCCCACCAGCCACAGGCCTGTGCCCGCACACACGGCAACAGCCGAAGCCAGCGCGGCACCACCCGAGACCAGCTTGCAGCCATTGCACCACCCACAGGACACACCCAATGACCAGCTACAACCAACCCGACGCCAGCGGCCACTTTGGCATTTACGGCGGCAGCTTTGTGAGTGAGACACTCACCCACGCCATCAACCAGTTGCGCGAGGCTTATGCCAAGTATCAGCACGACCCCGACTTCCTGGCCGAATTCAAAAACGAACTGGCGCACTTTGTGGGCCGCCCATCGCCCATCTACCATGCTGCGCGCACCAGCCAGGAACAGGGCGGCGCGCAGATTTTTCTGAAGCGTGAAGACCTCAACCACACCGGCGCGCACAAGATCAACAACGTGATCGGCCAGGCCATGCTGGCCAAACGCATGGGCAAACCCCGCGTGATTGCCGAAACCGGCGCGGGCCAGCACGGTGTGGCCACCGCCACCATCTGCGCACGCTACGGGCTGGAATGTGTGGTCTACATGGGCGCGGAAGACGTCAAACGGCAAAGCCCCAACGTCTACCGCATGAAGCTGCTGGGCGCCACCGTGGTGCCCGTGGAGAGCGGCAGCAAAACCCTGAAAGACGCGCTGAACGAAGCCATGCGCGACTGGGTTGCCAACGTGGACAACACGTTCTACATCATCGGCACCGTGGCCGGCCCACACCCCTACCCCATGATGGTGCGCGACTTCCAGAGCATCATCGGCAACGAGTGCCTGAAGCAGATGCCCGACATGATGGCCGAGCTGGGCCTGCCCGGCAACGCTGGTGGCCTGCAGCCCGATGCCGTCATTGCCTGCGTGGGTGGTGGCAGCAATGCGATGGGCATTTTTTACCCGTACATCAATCACACGCACACCCGCCTGATCGGCGTGGAAGCGGCGGGCGAAGGCATGGAATCCGACAAACATTCCATGTCGCTGCAAAAAGGCAGCCCCGGCGTGCTGCACGGCAACCGCACCTACATCCTGCAAGACGACAACGGCCAGATCACCGAAACCCACAGCATCAGCGCGGGGCTGGACTACCCCGGTGTGGGCCCGGAGCATGCGTTTTTGAAAGACATTGGCCGCGCCGAATACGTCGGCATCACCGACACCGAGGCACTGGAAGCCTTCCACTACCTGTGCCGCACCGAGGGCATCATCCCCGCACTGGAATCGAGCCACGCCGTGGCACACGCGCTGAAACTGGCCAAGGCCATGCGCCCCGACCAGACCATTCTGGTCAACCTGTCGGGCAGGGGTGACAAGGATATCGGCACCGTGGCCGACTTGTCCAACGCCGACTTCTACTGCCGCCCCAGCTGCCGGGGCCAGTCGGTCAAAGGTGGCCTGGACGCCGCCGCACAACCCCTGACGTTAACACCAAACGCCACCGCCCCAACAGGAGCTTGAGCCATGAGCCGCATTGCCACCACCCTTTCCCAGCTCAAGGCCGAAGGCCGCCAGGCACTCATTCCCTATGTGACCGCAGGCTTCCCGTTTGCCGACGTGACGCCTGAGCTGATGCACGCCATGGTGCAGGCGGGCAGCGACATCATCGAACTCGGCGTACCGTTCTCCGACCCCATGGCCGACGGACCCGTGATTCAGAAGGCAGGCGAAAAAGCACTGACCTTCGGCATCGGCCTGACGCAGGTGCTGGAGATGGTGCGCACCTTCCGCCAGACCGACACCACCACACCCGTGGTGCTGATGGGTTACGCCAACCCGGTGGAACGTTACGACCTGAAGCATGGCAAAGCTGGCGAAACCAGCGCCTTTGCGCGCGATGCCGCCGCAGCAGGTGTGGACGGTGTGCTGATCGTCGACTACCCGCCCGAAGAGTGCGAACAGTTTGCCGCCACCCTCAAGGCCCATGGCCTGGACCTGATTTTCCTGCTGGCCCCCACATCCACCCCCCAGCGCATGGACCTGGTGGGCCGCCTGGCCAGTGGCTATGTGTACTACGTGTCGCTCAAGGGCGTGACAGGCTCGGGCGCGCTCGACATCACCTCGGTGGCCGAGGCCCTGCCCCGCATCCGCCAGCACGTGAGCGTGCCGGTGGGCGTGGGCTTTGGCATCCGCGACGCGGCCACGGCACAGGCGATCGGCCAAGTGGCCGATGCGGTGGTGATCGGCACCAAGATCATCCAACTGCTCGACAACGAGCCGCGTGACCGCGTGGCCCCGGTGGCCGCCGAGTTTCTGGCGGGCGTTCGGGCTGCCATGGACAACCGCGCATAATCGCACCCATTGCCCACCATGCGGGCACCGGCCGTGCACCCTCACCAGGTGCCCGACACCCGCACGCACCGGGCTTCTGCCCAACCTGACTGAACCGAGGAGCGCCCTCCATGTCCTGGCTCGAAAAACTGTTGCCACCGAAAATCACAGCGACCAACCCGGCCGAGCGCCGCAGCGTACCGGAAGGACTGTGGATCAAATGCCCCAGTTGCGATGCCGTGCTGTACAAGACCGACCTGGAAAAAAACCAGAACGTCTGCCCCCATTGCAGCCACCACCACAGAATTGGTGCCCGGGACCGCCTCAACGCTTTTCTCGACGGCGAAGGCCGCTACGAAATTGGACAAGAAGTGCTGCCCGTCGATGCACTGAAGTTCAAAGACAGCCGCAAATACCCCGAACGTTTGAAAGAAGCCCTCGAAGCCACCGGCGAAACCGATGCGCTGGTCGTCATGGGCGGAGCCGTGATGGGCATTGACCTGGTGGTTGCCTGCTTCGAGTTCGACTTCATGGGCGGCAGCATGGGCAGCGTCGTGGGCGAACGGTTTGTACGTGGGGTGGAAACTGCCATCGAACAGAAGGTGCCGTTCGTCTGCTTCACGGCCACCGGTGGTGCGCGCATGCAGGAAGGCTTGCTGAGCCTGATGCAGATGGCCAAGACCAATGCCGCCCTCACACGTTTGGCCAAAAAGGGCCTGCCTTACATCAGTGTGCTGACCGACCCGACCATGGGCGGCGTGAGCGCAGGCTTTGCTTTTGTGGGTGATGTGGTGATTGCCGAGCCCAAGGCCCTGATCGGCTTTGCCGGCCCCCGGGTGATCGAAAACACTGTGCGTGTGAAGTTGCCCGAGGGCTTCCAGCGCACCGAGTTCCTGCAGACCAAAGGGGCCGTCGACATCATTTGCGACCGCCGTGAACTGCGCACCACAGTGGCCAATTCGCTGGCCATGCTGCAACGCATGAGCGCCGACGCGGTTATTCAGTAAAAAGATAGCATCAAAATCAATATTTAAAAGCGGCAAAGCTAAATTTGACTGAAAATCATGTCAGACAACGCCCCGCTTTCCCTCGAACGGCTGCCGCTGTTTCCGCTGCAGACAGTTCTGTACCCCGGCGGTTGGTTGCCGTTGCGGGTGTTCGAGGTGCGCTACCTCGACATGGTGCAACTGTGCCACCATGCGGGCGCTCCGTTCGGGGTGGTGTGGCTCACGCAAGGGCAGGAAGTCATCACCGCGCCCAAGGTCAATCCTGGCGGAGCCGCTGAGCAGAGGCCACAGGCTGAAGCATTTGCCGACGTCGGCGTGCTGGCACACATCGAATCCATGAGCCAACCGCACCCTGGCTTGCTGCATGTGGTATGCCGGGGCTCCCAACGCTTCCGCATCCTACGCACCGACCGACTCAAACACGGTCTGTGGGTGGCCGACGTGGAAATGCTGCCGCCCGACATGCCCGCACCCGTGCCAGACGACCTGTCCGGCACGGTGTCCAGTTTGCAGCGCCTGCTCCACACACTGAGCACCCAGGCCAGCACGGACCAGCAGATGCCGGTGCAAAAACCCTACCAATGGCAGGACGCCGGATGGGTGGCCAACCGCTGGTGCGAACTGTTGCCTGTCGAGAACGAACTGAAGCAACGCCTGATGTCACTCGACAACCCCCTGGTCAGGCTGGAACTGGTGGGTGATCTGCTTGAAAAATTGCGCCTCGACACAGCGCGCTGACATCTGAGCTGTTACTGACCTGTCTGCGGTCAACCCGCAAGACAAGCCGCCATCCGCTCAACGCCACCGCCCTGCCACATTCTTCAGCAACTGGTTCACTGCCGCCATCTGGCGGTTGCGGGCATCGAGCAGGCTGCGCTCGGCGGACAGCACCGTGTTCTGGGCCGTCAGCACGTTCAGGTAACCCACGGTACCGGCCTTGTACTGGTTTTGCAGCACTTCCAGCGCCTGGGTGGCAGCGGCCAGCGCCTGGGTTTGCGCCTGCACCGTTTGGGCCAGTTGATGGGCGGCGGCCAGGTTGTCTTCCACTTCTTGCAGCGCGGTCAGCACCGTCTGGCGGTAGGTGGCCACGACCTGCTGCTGGCTGGCCTGGGCGGAGGCCTTGGCAGCATCGCGCGCGCCGCCATCAAACAGGCTGACGGCCACTGCCGTGCCCAGCGACCAGATGTGGTTGGGAGACTGGAACAGCCGAGCCAGTTCGCTGCCACGCGCACCGGCCGATGCCGACAGCGTGATGGCCGGGAACAACGCCGCCGCTGCCGCGCCGGCCTGTGCCTGGGCGGCTGCCACCTGCCGCTCGGCGGCGGCAATGTCGGGCCTGCGCTCCAGCAACTGCGATGGCAATTGCTCTGGCACCGCAGGCAATGCAGGCAAGTCGGTGGGCAGCGGATTGGCCGCCAGTGTGAAGGCGCCAGGTGCCTGCCCCACCAGCAGGGCCAGCGCGTGCACCAGTTGTTTGCCCTGCAATTGGGCTTCGGCCAGTTGCGCCTGGGTGCTGTGCAACTGAGCCCGGGCCTGTGCCATGTCGGCCAGGGTGGCCACACCCGCCTGATGGCGGTTGTCTACCAGCTTCAACGACTGTTCGTACGACTGCACGCTGCGCGCCAGGATGGTCTGCAGGGCCTGCGAGGTACGGGCAGCGAAATAGCTTTGCACCAACACCCCTTGCAGCGACAGGCGCTGAGCGGCCAGCGTGTGGCGGCTGGCGTCCAGCCGCGCCGCTGCCGCATCAATGCCCGCCGCCACGCGGCCCCACACGTCCAACTCCCACGTGGCCAGCACGCCTTGAGCCGAAATGGACGAACTGGGTCCTGATGTGCTGCTGCCGTCTGAACGGGTGGCACCGGCTGTCAGGCCCAAGGCGGGCAGCGCCCCGGCTTGGGCTGTGCCCAATGCCGCCTTCGCCACGGCTACGGCGGCTGCAGCAGCCTGCAGGTTCTGGTTTCCTGTCAGCAGGCGGGCTTCCAAATCGTTCAAGACGGGATCGTTGAACAGCGTCCACCAGGCATCGGGCACGTCGGCGGCAGCTGGGTTGGCGGGCTGGAGCAGCCCGTTACCCAGGCTGCTTCCTGCAAAGCGCGCAGGCACGTCCATGGCGGGGCGGGTGGATTCAGGCGGCGGTGTGGCACAGCCTGCTACCGTCAGCGTAACGGCCAGCACAACGACCACGGGTGCCGGGCCTGTCAGTCGCAGGCGGTTCGAGTGGCTGGCGACAGCGTGCGCACGTGCAAGGGAGGACATGGATGGCATGGGGTGCGGGTGATCAGTTGAGGGGCGCAGCCGGGGTGGGCACAGTGGCGACGTGGGCTGCAACGGGTGCACGACCTGAAGCCTGGCCGCGCTGGCCCCGCCAGCGCAGCTTGTCCATCCACACATACACCACAGGCGTGGTGTAGAGCGTCAACAGCTGGCTCAGCACCAGGCCGCCCACCACGGCAATGCCCAATGGTTGGCGCAACTCGGCCCCGTCGCCCTGGCCAATGACCAAGGGCACGGCACCCAGAATGGCGGCGATGGTGGTCATGAGGATGGGACGCAGGCGAATCTGCGCCGCACGGTAAATGGCCTGTGCCGCACTGGCCCCGGTGCGGCGCTGGTACTCGATGGCGAAGTCAATCATCAAGATGGCGTTCTTTTTCACGATGCCGATCAGCAGGATGACGCCAATGAGCGCGATGAGCGAGAACTCGGTCTTGTAGAGCATCAGCGCCAGCAGTGCGCCCACCCCCGCCGACGGCAGCGTGGACAGGATGGTGATGGGATGGATCAGACTTTCGTACAGGATGCCGAGCAGCAGGTAAATGGTGACCAGCGCCGCCAGAATGAGCACGGGCTGGCTGCTGAGCGAGTCCTTGAAGCCTTTCGCTGTGCCCTCGAACGTGCCGCGCACTGCCACGGGCACGCCCAGGCTGGCCACTGCATTGGTGATGGCATCGGTGGCGGCTGACAGCGAACCGCCGGGTGGAAGCTCGAAGCTGATGGTGGACGCCGGTGTGCCCGACTGGTGGTTGACCGTGAGTGGCGCCACCGTGAAGCGCTGCTGCGCCACGGTCTGCAGCGGCACCACCTGGCCGTTGGTGGTCACGAAATTGAGCTGACGCAGCGCATCCGGCCCCTGCAAGTGTTCTTCCGACAGCTCCATGACCACGCGATACTGGTTCAGGGGGTTGTAAATCACACCTACCTGGCGCTGACCGAAGGCGTTGTTCAGCGTGTTGCTGGCGTTGCGCATGGTCAGGCCCAGGCTGGCCATGGTGTCGCGGTCGAACTGCAACGTGGTTTGCAAACCGGCATCGGCGCGGTCGGTGTCCACGTCGGTGATTTCTGGCAGTTTCATCAATGCCTGGCGGATGCGGGGCTCCCACTGGCGCAGTTCTTCCAGCTCGTCAGATTGCAGGGTGTACTGGTAGCTGGTGCTGGTTTGTCGCCCGCCGATGCGGATGTCCTGCTGCTGGAACATGAACAGCCTCGCGCCAGGCTCTTTGGCCAATTTCTGCCGCAGCCGCTCCACCACCTTGTCAGCCGATTCCTTGCGCTCGTTCAGGGGCTTCAAACTCATGAACATGATGGCCGTGTTGCGTTGACCGCCCCCTGTAAAGCCGGTGATGTGCTCCACCGCCGGGTCTTCGCGCACCACCTCCATGAAACGGTCCAGCCGCTGCTGCATCGCCTGAAAGGACGAGGCCTGGTCGGCGCGGATGAAGCCACCAATGCGCCCGGTGTCCTGAGTGGGGAAAAAGCCTTTTTCAATGGTCTGGTACAGGTAGATGTTCAGCGCCACCACACCTGCCAGCGACAGCAGCACCCACACGGAGTGCCGAAGGCTCCAGGCCAGGCTGTGGCGGTAGCCACGCAGCAGCGCTCCCTGCAACCAGGCCGACGCACGCGACAGCACACCCAGGCCAGTACCCCGCCCCGCTGCCTTCTGGCTGCGCCCCACCTTGGGTGGCATGTTGCGCAGCAACACGGCACTCATGGCCGGGGTGGTGGTGAGCGACACCACCATGGACACCAGAATGGCGGCCGACAGCACCACGGCAAATTCGCGGAACAGCCGGCCCACGATGCCCCCCATGAGCAAGATGGGGATGAACACCGCAATGAGCGACAGGCTGATGGACACCACGGTGAAGCCAATTTCCCGCGAGCCATCCAGCGCAGCCTGTAAAGCCGATTTGCCGCGTTCCATGTGGCGCGTGATGTTCTCCAGCACCACGATGGCATCGTCCACCACGAAGCCGGTGGCCACCGTCAGCGCCATGAGCGACAGGTTGTCCAGCGTGTAACCCAACAGGTACATGACGCAGAAAGTCCCGGCAAGCGACACCGGCACCGCCACGCTGGGAATGACCGCCGCCCGACCGTTGCGCAGGAAGAGAAACACAACCAATATCACCAGCGCCACCGACAAGACCAGCGCGTTTTGCACCTCGCGCAGCGAGGCGCGAATGGTCAGCGTGCGGTCCGCCACCACGTCCAGCGCAATCTCAGGCGGGATGCTGGCCTGCAACTGGGGCAACAGCGCCTTGACGCGGTCCACCGATTCAATGATGTTGGCCCCAGGTGCTTTGAATAGCATGAGCAAAATGGCCGGTTTGCCATTGGCCACACCGTAGTTGCGCACGTCTTGCACTGAATCAATCACCTCGGCCACATCTTGCAGCCGCACGGCGTTGCCGTTTCGGTAGCGCACGATGAGCGGGGCATAGTCGGCCGCCGAGCGGGCCTGGTCGTTGGCCACGATCTGCCAGGTGCGGCTGCCGTCGTCCAGCACGCCTTTGGGCCGGTTGACGTTGGTGGCGGTCACGGCCACACGGATGTCTTCCAGCGCCAGGCCTTGCGCGGCCAGGCGGTTGGGGTCAAGCTGGATGCGCACCGCAGGCAAGGCCCCACCACCAATGTTCACCTGCCCGATGCCGTCCACCTGCGACAGGCTTTGCGCCAGCACGGTGGACGCGGCGTCGTACATCTGCCCGCGGCTGAGCTTGTCGGACGTGAGCGCCAGAATCATCACCGGCGTATCGGCCGGGTTCACCTTGCGGTAGCTGGGGTTAGACGGCAGACCCGTGGGCAACAGCGTGCGCGACGCATTGATGGCGGCCTGCACGTCGCGGGCCGCGTGGTCGATGTTGCGGTCCAGGTCAAACTGCAGCGTCACCCGTGTGTTGCCCTGCGACGAGCTGGAGGTGATTTCCGTCACGCCGGCAATGCCGCCCAGCGCACGCTCCAGCGGGGTGGCCACGGTGGCGGCCATGGTTTCGGGGCTGGCCCCTGGCAAGCTGGCGGTGACGCTGATGGTGGGAAACTCCACCTGCGGCAGCGGTGCCACGGCCAGCAGGCGGTAGGCCAGCGCCCCCGCCAGCGCCACGCCCAGCGTGAGCAGCAGCGTGGCCACCGGCCGGTAGATGAACAAGGCAGACGGGTTCACGCCTGTGTCCCGTTGTGTGAACCGTTTTCTGAACCGTTGTGTGGCCCACCACGCCCGGCGCCCTGCCCCGCCAAGCGCGCAAACCACAGGTAGATGACCGGCGTGCTGAACAGCGTCAGCAACTGGCTGACCACCAGCCCTCCCACCAGCGTCACACCCAGCGGTTGCCGCAATTCACTGCCCACACCCTGCCCCAGCATCAGTGGCATGGCTCCGAGCAGCGCGGCCAAGGTGGTCATGAGGATGGGCCTGAAGCGCAGCAGACAGGCCTGGCGGATGGCTTCGTGGGGCGACAAGCCCTGTTCGCGCTCGGCCTCCAGCGCGAAGTCGATCATCAGGATGGCGTTCTTCTTCACGATGCCGATCAGGAGGATGATGCCGATGACGGCGATCATCCCCAGGTCCATCTGCGCAGCCAGCAGCGCCAGCAACGCGCCCACTGCCGCCGATGGCAGGGTGGACAAGATGGTGACCGGGTGGACCGTGCTTTCATACAGCACCCCCAGCACGATGTACATGGTGACCACCGCCGCCAGAATCAGCCACAGCGTGTTGGCCAGCGACGCCTCGAACGCCAGTGCCGCCCCCTGGAAACGCGTGACGATGCTGGCAGGCAGGCCCATGGCAGCCTCTTCGGCACGGATGGCGGCCACCGCATCGCCCAACGCCACACCCGGCGCGGTGTTGAACGACACCGTCACGGCCGGGAACTGCGCCACATGGTTGATGGACAACAGCGCCGGTTGCTCCACCACCCGTGCCACCGATGACAGCGGCACCGGCACCCCGCTGGTACTGGGCACCCGCACCTGCCCCAGCAGCTGCGGGCCGGTGCGCCAGGCCGGGTCCACTTCCAGCACCACGCGGTATTGGTTGGACTGGGTGTAAATGGTGGAAATGAGCCGCTGGCCGAATGCGTTGTACAGCGCGTTGTCGATGGCGGCCACCGACACCCCCTTGCGGGCCGCCGCCGCCCGGTCAATCTCCACAAACGCCTGCAGGCCCTGGTTTTGCAAATCGGTGGTCACGTCGCGCAGCTCGGGCAGGGCTTGCAGGCGCTCCACCAGCGCGTCAGACGCCTTGTGCAGCTCGGGTGCATCGGGCGAACTGAGCAGAAACTGGTACTGGGTACGCGCCACACGGTCTTCAATGCTCAGGTCCTGAACGGCCTGGAGGTACAGGTGCATGCCCGGCACCTTGCCGGCTGTCTGTTCAGTGATGCGGCGGATGACCTGCTCGATGTCGCGCGACGCGGCATCGCGCTCGGCCAGGGGCTTCAGGTTGATGAGCATGCGCCCGGTGTTCAACGTGGCGTTGGTACCGTCCACACCAATGAACGACGACAGGCTGGCCACAGCAGGGTCTTGCAACAGCAGCTCGGCCATGCGCTGCTGCTGTTCGGCCATGGCACCGAACGAGGTGGCCTGTGGCCCTTCTGTCACGGCCTGGATGACACCCGTGTCCTGCACCGGAAAGAAGCCCTTGGGCACCGTGCGGTACAGCGCCACCGTGGCCAGCAACGTGAGGGCAAACACCAGCAGGGTGAGCCCCTGGCGGCGCAGCACGCCATCCAGCAGGCGGGCGTAGCCGGCAATCAGCTCGTCAAAGAAGCGTCCCACCGCCCGGTACAACGCGCCGTGGGCCTCGTCAGGCGTGTGGCGCAGCAACCGGGCGCACAGCATGGGCGTGAGCGTGAGCGACACCACCGCCGAAATGAGGATGGACACGGCCATGGTGACCGCAAACTCGTGAAACAGCCGCCCGACCACGTCGGCCATGAACAGCAGCGGGATCAGCACCGCGATGAGCGAGATGGTGAGCGAGATGATGGTGAAGCCAATCTGCTGCGCCCCCTTCAGCGCGGCCTGCAGGGGCGGCTCGCCCTCTTCCACGTAACGGGCAATGTTCTCGATCATGACGATGGCGTCGTCCACCACGAAGCCGGTGGAAATGGTGAGCGCCATCAGCGTGAGGTTGTTGATGGAATAGCCCAGCAGGTGCATCACACCAAACGTGCCCACCAGCGACAGCGGCACGGCCAGCGCCGGGATGAGGGTAGCCGTGCCACTCCGCAAAAACACAAAAATCACGCCCACCACGAGGGCAATGGCCAGCATCAGCTCGTGCTGCACATCGCGCACCGAGGCGCGGATGGTGGTGGTGCGGTCGGTCAGGATCTGCACGTCCAGCGAGGCGGGCAAGGTGCCCTGCAGCTTGGGCAACAGCGCCTTGATGCGGTCAACGGTTTCAATGACGTTGGCCCCCGGCTGGCGTTGAATGTTCAAAATGACCCCGGCGCGTTGCTGGCCGTCATAGGCGGCCCAGGCCGACAGGCGCTCGTTCTCAGGCGCATCGACAATCCTCGCCACTTCCTCCAGCCGCACGGGACTGCCATTGCGGTAGGCCACCACCAGACGGGCGTACTCGGCGCTGCTGCGCAACTGGTCGTTGGCGTCAATGGTGGAGGCGCGGGCCGGCCCGTCAAAACTGCCCTTGGCCTGGCGGACGTTGGCGTTGTTGATGGCGGTGCGCAGGTCTTCCAGCGTCATGCCTTGCGCGGCCAGTGCCGCAGGGTTGGCCTGTATGCGCACCGCTGGGCGCTGCCCGCCTGCCACCGACACCAACCCCACGCCCGGCACCTGACTGAGCTTGGGTGCCAAGCGGTTCTCCACCAGGTCCTGTACCTTGATGACCGGCAGCGACGGCGAGGTGACCGCCAGCGTCAGCACCGGTGCATCGGCCGGATTCACTTTCTTGTACAGCGGTGGCATGGGCAAATCGCTGGGCAGCAAGTTGCTGCCCGCGTTGATGGCCGCCTGCACCTGCTGTTCGGCCACGGCCAGATCGACGTCCAGCGTGAAGCGCAAGGTGATGACCGATGCCCCGCCAGAACTGGTGGACGACATCTGGGCCAGCCCCGGCATCTGGCCGAACTGCCGCTCCAGCGGCGCCGTGATGGAAGAGGTGACCACGTCCGGGCTGGCCCCCGGGTACAGGGTACTGACCTGGATGGTGGGGTAATCCACCTCGGGCAGTGCCGAAATGGGCAGCAGACGGTAGGCCAGCAAGCCGCTGATGAGCAACGCCACCATGAGCAGCGAGGTGGCCACGGGCCGCAGGATAAACAGGCGGGAGAGGTTCATATCAAACCTTTCTTGCCCTCACCGCCTGATTGGCGTCATTGTTTGCTATTAATAAATTTGCAAAACAATCAGCCACCTTGCGCCTCCCGCTGGCGGCGGCGTTCGCGCATCTGCTCGATGAAAATTTTGCGCTCCTCGGCATTCATGGCCTTGAAACGCTCTTGCATCTCTGGGGGCAAGCGGTCAAACCAGGGCGGTAGCCCATCGGCGCGCGGCGCGTTAGCAGCCCCCTCGCCGCTGGCGGGCTTGGGCGGCGCCTCGGCAGGGCCAGGCGTTGCTGCGCCGGTCGCCCCAACGGTTGGCGCAGGAACGGGTGCAGCAGCGGCAGGCCCTTTCTCAGCTGGCGCGGCGTTGCCTGGCGGCGTGGGTGGCGGCGTGGGGCCACCCCCCGCCGGCGCGCTGCCTTGCCCGGCTGGCGAGGGGCCATTGGCCTGTGTTCCCGCGCCTGCAGCACCTGCGCCTGCTGGGCCCATGCCAGCACGCGCGGGAGGGGGGGTGACCACCTCCACCTGAGCGCCTTCGCGCAAGCGGTCGGCACCATCGGTCACCACTTTGTCACCCAGTGCCAGTTCGCCGCCCAACGGCGACACGGCCACCCAGTCGCCATCGGTGGCACCAATGCGCACGCGGCGCACGCTGACCTTGCCATCGGCCAGCACCACATACACAAACGCACCCTGCGCGCCACGCTGCACGGCGGTGTGCGGCACGGCCAGGGCATCCTTTTCGACCGCCAGGGTCATGCGCACGTTAACGAACTGATTGGGAAACAGCGCGCCATCCGCATTGGGGAACTCGGCCTTGACCTTGATGGTGCCCGTGGCTGCGTCAATGGCGTTGTCCATGGTCACCACCTTGCCCTCGCCCAATTGCTGTCGGAAGTCGCGGTCCCAGACTTCGACGGGCAGGTTCTCGCGGCGGTTGAGCGCGGTGCGCAACCGGCGGATTTGCGTTTCCGGCACGGCAAACACCAGGGCAATCGGCTGTGTCTGAGTGATGGTGACCAGGCCGTTGGCATCACCGGTTCGCAGCAGGCTACCCATGTCGGCCTGGCGCAGACCCAGGCGACCAGCAATGGGCGCGGTGAGGCGGGTGTAGGACAGTTGCAATTGCGCGTTGTCCACCGCCGCCTGATCGGCCTGCACGGTGCCCTTCAACTGGTTCACCAGCGCCTCTTGGGTGTCCACTTGTTGGCTGGCGATCGAGTCTTTGGCCAGCAGGTCTTTGTAACGTGCCAGGTCAAGCTGGGCGTTCTTCAGCAGCGCCTGGTCGCGGGCCAACTGCCCTTGCGCCTGGGCCAGTTGCACCTGCTGGGCACGGTTGTCCAGCTCGGCCAGCAACTGGCCAGCGCGCACCCGGTCGCCCTCTTTGAAGTGCAGGGCCTTGATTTCACCGTCCACCCGGGTACGGACCACTGCAGTGTTGAGAGCTGTCATGTTCCCGATGGCCTGCAACGTGGCGGCCATGTCGCGCTGCTGCACGGTGGCCACCGACACAGGCTGGATGCGGCTGCCAGCGCCAAAGCGCTTGGGCGCTGCGGGTGCCGCGGCGCTGGCGGGTACGCCATCAGGCGCGGGCTGCTGCGCCTTCCACCACCACCAGCCCCCGCCACTTGCGGCGGCCAGCAACAACACCCCCACCACCAGCCCGGGCCTGACCCTGCCTCGCACCGCTTGGTGCGCGGCTCGACAACCACCCATCTTCATTGGCAGCGATGCCGTTGCAACAACCGAACGCGGGAACCCCGTGCGGGTTGTGCCTTGCCTCACAGGAAGGAAAAACGATTGGAAAAACGACATTGAACACCTTGCACGCCAGTGGCAAACGCTGCTGATTATGGGTGTGCCATGTCAAGACCCTGTAAAGGCCCAGGGCACCGGGCTGACACGCCATGCCGGCACGACGCACCGGGTAAACCCTTAAAAGATATTTTTAATATCCTGTTAATATATTTACATCCGGAAGACGTGCCGCCCAGGCCATTCGGGTCCATTTCAAACACAAGGAGTTCCATCCATGAGCAACCCCCGCTGGCAAGGCATTTTTCCTGCCGTCACCACCAAATTCCACAGCAACGAGCGCATTGATGCCACCGGCACCGCACGTCACATTGACTTCCAGATTCGCAACGGCATCCACGGCGTGGTGACGTGTGGCTCACTGGGTGAAGCCAGCACACTGACGCTGGAGGAAAAGATCGAAGTGACACGCATCGCTGTCGAAACCAGCAATGGCCGCGTACCGGTACTGGCCAACGTCTCGGAAACCAGCACGCGTGAAGCGCTCCGCTACATCGACGGTGCCAACAATGTCGGTGTGGCCGGCTTCATGGTGATGCCTTCTGTCATCTACGTGGCCGACGCCCGCGAAGCCATGGCCAACGTCAGAGCCATGGCCCATGCGGCCCAAAAGCCGCTGATGGTCTACAACAACCCTGTGGCCTACCGGGTGGACCTGAAACCCGAACACATGCTGGAGCTGGCCGACTGCGAGCAGGTCGTGGCCATCAAGGAAAGCACCGGAGACATCCGGCGCATCACCGACCTGCGCAACACGGTGGGCAACCGCTACCAGCTGTTTTGCGGCGTCGACGACCTCGCTTTCGAAGCCATGGCGCTGGGCTGTGACGGCTTGCTGGCAGGCGTGGGCTGCGCCTTCCCCCGCGAAACGGTGGCGCTGTATGACCTGATGAAGTCAGGCCAGTGGGCGGAGGCACTGGCCCTGTACCAGTGGATGACCCCCTTGCTGCACCTGGATGTGTCCAACAAGCTGGTGCAAAACCTCAAGCTCATCGATGCCCTGGTGGGCGTGGGTACCGAGCATGTGCGCCTGCCGCGCATGCCACTGGTCGGAGCCGAGCGCGAATTCGTGACCGCTGTGGTGCAAAAAGCCTTGGCGACACGCCCGGCCAAGTACCGTTCGGTGGACTGAGCCGCCCCACCATGACACCCGCGCAAATTCCGGTCGCAAAGGCGACGGCACGTGGCATCCAACGACTGTCTGCGGGCATTCTGCAGGCAGAGCGTCTGGCTCTGATGGCCCTGATGGCCTTGCTCACTGGGCTGATCCTGCTGAATGTGCTCACCCGCTACAGCGGCACGCCGTTGTATTGGGTGGACGAATCAGCCGTGTACGCCGTGGTGTGGCTGTGCTTTGTGGGGGCGTCATGCATGACGCGTTTGCGCCTGGACTTTGCCGTCACGCTGCTGACCGATGCCGTGGGCCCGCAATGGGCACGCGGCTTCAAAGCCGCCTCAGCGGCCTGCGTGTGGCTGTTTGGGCTGGCGATGCTGGCCATGTGCTGGTTGTGGATGGACCCGGCGGGCATCCTTCGCCACGGCTTTGATGCACGGGCGTTTGCCGAAGAGACATTCAATTTTCTCTACACCGAACGCACGCAAACGCTTGGCTGGCCCACGTGGCTGGTGCAACTGGTCATCCCACTTTTTGCAGCTTGTTTCACCGTGCATGCATCCGCCAACCTGGTCGAAGACCTGGGTTGGACAGAACCCATCAGCCCCGAAGGTTTCCACCTGGGAACCGCCGAAGAAACCGTCAACTGAAGGCACGCACACACCATGACCACCGGTCTGTTTTTCCTGTTTGTGATGCTGCTGGGCGTGCCCATTGGCGTGTGCCTGTGCCTGGCGGGCCTGGTCTACATTTTTGCGACCGACGCCCCGGTGCTGCTGCACTCCTTCCCCACCCAAATGTTCGGTGGCGTAGACAGCTACGGCCTGATCGCGATACCGCTGTTCATTCTCATCGGCGAAATCATGGGCAGCGGCGGGATCACGCGCCGGCTGGTGGACCTGGCCATGGGCTTTGTCGGATCGATCCGCGGCGGACTGGCCTACGTGAACATTTTGGCCAACATGATGCTCGCTTCGATCATTGGGTCAGCCACCGCACAGGTGGCCATCATGGCCAAAATCATGGTGCCTGAAATGGAAAAGCAAGGCTATGACAAGACGCTGGCGGCCGGTATCACGGTGTACGGCGGCATGCTGGGCCCGATCATCCCGCCCTCAGTGATGTTCGTGGTCTACAGCGTGTTGGCGCAAGTGGCGGTGGGCGACATGCTGATGGCCGGCATCCTGCCCGGACTGTTGCTCACCGCCTTGTTTTTTGTCGTCATCGCCTGCATGGGATGGTTTCACAACTACCCACGCAACCCCAAACAGAGCCTGCAAGTGCGAGCCCGCACGATCATGCTGGCGTCCCCCACCCTGTTGATTCCAGTGGTGATCGTGGGCTCGATCGTGTCGGGCCTGGCCAACCCGACAGAGTCCGCTGCCATCGGTGCATTGGTGGCAGGCTTGGTGGGACGTTTCGTGACACGCGAACTGCACCTGTCGGCACTGCCCAGTATCTTGCTGCGTTCCGCCATTTACTCGGCCATCGTGCTGTTCCTGGTGGCTGCAGCGGCTGTGTTTTCCTGGCTGCTGATTTACGGAAAAGTGCCGCAAGCCGCCGCCGCGTGGATCCAGACGGTTGCGCACGACCCCGTGACGTTCCTCCTGCTCACCAACGTCATCCTCTTGGCCATCGGCACCGTGATCGACGGGATTCCGGGCCTGATCATGACCGTTCCCATCCTCCTGCCGATTGCCACGGAGGTCTACCAGATTGATCCGCGTCATTTTGGCGTGGTGGTGGTGGTGAACCTGGTGCTGGGCCTCATGTCGCCCCCCGTGGGCCTGAGCTTCTTCGTGGCAGCGGCCGTCACCGGCGCCAAGCCGGGAAAGATGTTCATGGTCACCCTGCCGTTTTTCGCCATCAGCTGTGTGGCGCTCGTGCTGCTGTCCCTGTTTCCGCAGCTGTCCCTTGGTCTGCTCCCCTGAAACCCACTGAAAGGCTTCCAACCATGCCCGTGTCTCGTCGTCAATTTGTACAGGCCAGCGTCGCCCTCGCGGCCCCAGCCATCGTGGGTCAGGCCAAGGCCCAATCAAAGGAAATGCGCATCGGCCTGATCACGCCAGCCGGACATTCCTGGAACCGGGCTGCACTGGCCTTTGCCGACTCGCTCAAACATGAAACCCAGGGGCGCCTGACCGCCACCGTCTTTCACTCCGGCCAGCTGGGGAATGAGGCGGCAATGATGCAGCAACTGCAGACCGGAGCCCTGGACATGGGCTGGATCCAGGCGGCAGAGCTGGGCTCCAGGGTGGCCAGCATCGCCGCCATCAACGCGCCGTACCTCGTCAGGTCAACCACTGATGTGGCCCGCCTCGCCAGACATGAAGCCGCCCTCAAGTTGCTGGAGGTTCTGCCCCGCGAGACCGGCACGGTCGGGCTGGGTTGGGGCATCACGGGCATGCGCGTGGTGTTCTCGACACGCGACATCCAGAGTGTTCGGGACATCCGGGGCATGAAGCTGCGCATCAATCCCACCCCTGTGTACCGGGACTTCTATCAACAGCTGGGCGCGGCACCCACTCCGATCCCTACCCCACAGGTATTCGACGCCATGGCCAATGGTCAGGTCGATGGCCTGGAGGCAGACATCGAGTTTTCATGGAACCAGCGCTTTGACAAGGTCGCCAAGGGCATGCTGCAAATGAACGCCTTGTTCATGCCGTTTGCGCCCCTGGTGTCGGGCCGTGTCTGGCAGGGCATGAGCCCGAAAGACCGGGACTTGCTGCGGGGTCTGGTCCGTCAGGCGCTTGACGCACAGATCCGCGACATCGTGACCACCGAGCTTGGCTTGATCGAACGGTTCAAAAGCGTGCCATTCCCGATCAGGACGGAGCCCACCCTGGACACGGCTGCACTGGTGCGGGAATTCGACGCCCTGTGGCTTCCCAAGTCCCCCCAGATTGCCGAGTTGAGGAAAGTCGGTGCAACCCTCTGAGGTTGGTCCACACCTGACCGCTGCCTGCGCCCCATCACACCCACCAACAGGAGACATACATGACCCCTCAGAAGTCCTTCACCGCCATTCCCGTGATGGCCTTGGCCTTGGCCGTCAACGCACACGCCCAGGAGCAGGTCATCCGCATCGGCCAGACTGGACCGTTGACAGGTGCCAATGCCTTTGCCGGCAAAGACAATGAGAACGGCGTCCGGCTCGCAATCGAGGAACTGAACGCCAAGAAACTGCAGGTTGGTGGAAGGACGTTGAAGTTCGATCTGCACTCCGAAGATGACCAGTGTGACCCCAAAGCCGGCGTGGCCGTTGCGCAGAAGCTGGTCGATGCCGGCATCAAGTATGTGATGGGGCCCTATTGCTCGGGGGTGGCCATTCCTGCGTCGCGCGTGTACGACAGTGGCGGTGCCCTTGTGTCCACCGTGGGGACGAACCCGAAGGTCACAGAGGGTGGTTACAAGCACGTGTTCCGGATCATTGCCAGCGACAACCAGATCGGGTCCAGCATGGCAGTGTACGGCGCGAAAGTACTCGGCGCCAAAACCGCGGCTGTGGTGGATGACCGCACGGCATTCGGCCAGGGACTCGCAGATGAATTCACCAAGGAAGCCAAGGCTCAGGGCCTGGACATCGTCCGCCAGGAATACACCAACGACAAAGCAGTCGATTTTTCCGCCATCCTGACCAACATCAAAGCCAAAAAGCCTGACGTGATTTTTTACGGCGGCTACGCACCCCAAGCAGCCCCCATGGCACGACAGATGAAACAACTCGCCGTGAAGGCAAAGATGCTGGGCGGCGACACGCTGTGCAGCCCCGAAATGGGCAAGCTGGGCGGTGATGCCGTGAATGAAACGGTGTACTGCGCGCAAGGCGGCTCAATGATGGATCAAGGCGCCGACCGTGCCAACTTCATGGCCAGATACAAAAAACGCTTTGGTACCGACGCAGATGCTTACGCTGCGTCGTTTTTCGACCAGATGCACCTCATCGCCCAATCCATGGTGAAAGCTGGGTCCACCGAGCCCGCAGCCGTGGCCGCCGAGATGCGCAAAGGCCAGTTCAAGGGAGTGGCGGGCACCTACGCGTACGATGACAAGGGCAACATGCGGCAGGCCCCCATCACCGTGTACACCTTCCGCGATGGCAAGGCATCGCCGCTTGCCAGCTACTGATGCACCGCCACGCACCATCCTGACTGGCCCACTTTTCTGCAGGCAAACACCAACCATGAAACGCATCCAAGTCATCGACTCGCACACCGCCGGCGAACCCACCCGTGTGGTGGTCAATGGTTTTCCTGACCTCGGCGACGGCAGCATGGCTGAACGCCGCCAACGCCTGGCCGAGCACTACGACGACTGGCGTGCCGCCACCGTGCTCGAACCCCGGGGAAGCGATGTGGTGGTCGGGGCCTTGTTGTGCCCGCCTGTGGACCCTGCTGCCAGTGCGGGCGTGATCTTTTTCAACAACACCGGCTACCTCGGGATGTGCGGCCACGGCACCATTGGACTGGTGGCAACACTCGCCCACATGGGCCGCATCGAGGCCGGCACACACCGGATCGAGACGCCGGTGGGTACCGTTGAGGCCATCCTGCACCACGATGGCTCGGTCAGCGTGCGCAATGTACCCGCCTGGCGGCACCAGAAAGGCGTGGCGGTTTCCCTTCCTGGACATGGCAACGTGCAGGGTGACGTGGCCTGGGGTGGTAACTGGTTCTTCCTGGTCAGCGAGCATGGCCAACGGATCGAACCCGACAACATTGCCGAGTTGACTCGTTTCACGCTGGCGCTGCGTGAGGCAATCGACCAACAAGGCATCACCGGTGCGCAAGGCGCTGCGATCGACCACATTGAACTGTTTGCCGACGACCCGCATGCAGACAGCCGCAATTTTGTGCTCTGCCCCGGTGGCGCGTATGACCGATCTCCTTGTGGCACAGGCACCAGTGCCAAGCTGGCCTGTCTGGCCGCTGATGGCACATTGGCCCCCGGTGCGCGATGGCGACAGGCCAGCGTGATCGGCAGCCAATTTGACGCCCAATACGAGTGCTTGCCCAACGGGCAGATCGTGCCCACGATACGCGGAAAGGCGTGGGTATGCGCCGAATCGACACTGTTGCTCGACGACGCTGACCCTTACCAATGGGGTATCCGCATTTGAAACGGGATGCAGACACCATCGTGGTGGGCGCTGGCATTGTTGGCGCAGCCTGTGCGCATGCACTGGCGGCCGCTGGGCAATCTGTGCTGGTGCTCGACGACCGGAGAGGCGGCGCCACCGCAGCGGGCATGGGGCACCTGGTGGTGATGGATGACAACCCAGCCGAGCTGGCTTTGAGCGTGACCTCGTTGCGCATGTGGAAACAATGGCAAACCCTGCTGCCGCAGGCCTGTGCCTGGCACGGTTGCGGCACACTCTGGCTGGCCAGCGACGATAGTGAAATACAGACTGCCATCGACAAACAGGCACGCTTGCACGAAGCAGGCGTGCCCAGCGAGTTGCTGTCTGCGGCCGACCTGCGCACACGTGAACCTGCGTTGCGAACGGGACTGGCCGGAGGGTTGAAAGTCGCAGGCGATGCTGCCGTCTACGCGCCGAATGTGGTGAATTGGCTCATGGAGGCGGGCGACCCTGCAACCAGGATTCGCTTCCGGCAAGCCACCGTCTCAGCACTGGAAGCGCCCAGCGTTCGCCTGTCAGACGGGACCGTCCTGAACGCGCAAGCAGTGGTGCTGGCCAATGGTGTTCACGCTGCCCGTCTGTGTCCGGATCTGCCCATCAGGGCGAAAAAAGGCCAGTTGGCCATCACCGACAGATACCCAGGCCTGGTACACCACCAATTGGTGGAACTGGGCTACGTGAACAGTGCCCACCATGCCACCGGGGCCTCTGTGGCCTTCAACGTACAACCGCGCCCGACTGGTCAGCTGTTGATCGGTTCGTCACGTGAATTCGATGACACCAGCAACCACGTGAACGTGGACCTCATGGCCCGGATGCTCAGGCGTGCAATGGACTATCTGCCCGGTCTGACCGACTGCAACGCCACAAGACTCTGGACCGGTTTGCGAGCCGCCACACCAGACAGCCTGCCCATCCTCGGGCCGCACCCCAGCCACGCTGGTTTGTGGCTGGCGGTCGGACACGAAGGGCTGGGCGTGACCACCGCACCTGCGAGCGCCCACATCGTGACCGCCCTGATGACCGGTGCTGCGTGCGACATTGAACCCACCCCGTATCTGGCACAGCGATTCGCCCAGCCGTACACCCGCCATGACACACATGATCACACTTGAAATCGACGGCCACGGTCAGACAGTGGAAGACGGTATCACGGTGCTGGCAGCGCTGAGCCAAACCGGCATCGGCTGCACGAGACTGTCCATCACAGGGCAACCCCGGTCTGCCTTGTGCGGCATGGGAATCTGCCAGGAATGCCGTGTGGCAGTCGATGGCCTGCGCCGACTTGCTTGCCAGACATTGGTGAAAAGCGGCATGCGTGTCCGCACGTTGTCGGGCGGAGCGTGACATGACCCATTGCGCCCACACCAACATACTCATCCTCGGCGCCGGACCAGCCGGATTGGCTGCGGCCGGTGCGGCGGCCACGAGCGGTCGATCCGTGACGCTGGTGGATGACAACAGCTGCCCAGGCGGTCAGATCTGGCGCATGAGGCCCGGAGGACAGTCCCAGGCCAGCCCCCTGGCATCGGCCCTTGCACGGTCACCCCATGTGCAGATCCACCAGGGAACCCGTTGTGTGTGGGTAGCAGGATCACATCAGGTCATGCTGGACGCAGAGCAAGGCGGTTGGCTGCAGACGTTTGATCAGCTCATCATTTGCAGCGGAGCCCGCGAGTTGCTGCTCCCTTTTCCCGGCTGGACGTTGCCAGGCGTCACGGGTGTGGGGGGACTGCAGGCGCTCATCAAGTCTGGCGTATCAGTCAAGGGGCAGCGGATTGTGATCGCCGGCAGCGGGCCGTTGCTGCTTGCATCGGCACGAACCGCCCAGCAAGCAGGCGCCACGATTGTCCGCGTGGCCGAGCAGGCAGCAGCAGCTTCATTGGCACGTGCCGCCATTGGCCTGTGGCGCTGGCCCAACAAACTTCAACAGGCTGTCACGCTGTTCACGCCAGTCCATCGCCCGAACTGCCAGGTTCTGGAGGCCACCGGCACCCAAAAAGTGGAAGGGGTGCGACTTCGGCAGGGCAAGCGCGAGCATCACCTGGCATGCGACCGAGTTGCCTGCGGTTTCGGTCTGGTGCCCAACACTGAAGTCGCACAGGCACTGGGCCTCACCCCGCAGGCCCATCAGGGGATAGCGGTCAACGACCTCCAGCAAACCCAACTGACGCATGTGTTTGCCGCGGGTGAATGCACAGGCATCGGTGGTGCCGAAAAGGCTTGGGTGGAAGGAGAGATTGCCGGACTGGCCGCCTCGGGCCAATGGGAGCTGGCCCAAAAAAAACGTGCGGAACGGGCGCGCTGGCACGCATTTGCCAGGCACATGCAACGCAACTGGCCAGCTGACCACTCCGCCACTGCGGCAGCGATGAAGCCGGACACCCTTGTCTGCAGGTGCGAAGACATCCCGGCTGCCGAGTTGGCCGACTGCACAGGATGGATCGAGGCGAAGCTGCACACCCGCTGCGGCATGGGCCCCTGCCAGGGAAAGGTATGCGGCACTGCAGCTGCCACCCTGTGGGGTTGGCAGCCACCACCCGTTGGCCAGCTGATGCACCCGTGCAGGATCGGCAGCTTGGCAAACATCCCGTGCCGGCATGGGCCCGCCTCATCAACAGCTGGAAGCTGATCAGACATTCCCCTCGCTTTTGTGCCACGATTGATGCTTTGCAGCCGCCCCATCACGCCACCCCCGCCCACTCGCCATGCTCGCCCAACACGCCCCGCCCAAACTGCGTGCCGCTGACCAAGCCTATGAAGCCATAGAAGAACTACTGTCCACACTGCGGCTGGAGCCCGGTACGCCCATTGTGGAAGCAGAACTCGTTGAGTTGACCCAACTGGGCCGGACACCGGTCAGGGAAGCCTTGCTGAGAATGGTGTCCATCGGCTTGATCCAGCAGCAACCGCGCCGCGGCTTGGTGGTGTCGAACATCGACCTCGCTGAACACCTGGATGTCATCCAGACACGCCGCGTCCTCGAACGTCTCATCGCCGCATGTTCAGCGCGTCGCGCAACCACCGCTCAACGCCAGGAAATCCTTCATCGGGCAGAAGCCATGATGGAGGCAGCCGCTCAGGGCAACCTTGACACCTACATGCAAGCCGACCACGCTTTGGATGTGATCAACCACAAAGCCAGTCAGAACGCGTCGGCCGTTCAGTGTGTGCTGCCGCTGATCGTCAAATGCAGAAGGTTCTGGTATGCCTACCAGCACGAAGGCGAAATCACCGAAGGCGCACGTCACCACCTCGCCCTTGCTAAAGGCATCGCCACGGCCAACGAAGCGGCCGCTATGCTGGGTGCCGACCAACTGATGGACTACCTTGAAAAGTTTGCCCGCCGAGTCATCAACAACTGAAACACGCTCATGACCTCATCCCCCCTGACCCCACTCAAAGACCCCAGCCTGCTCAAGACCGATGCCCTGATCAACGGGCAGTGGGTGACTGGTACCAGCCGCTTTGCCGTGACCGACCCCGCCACCGGTGCCCACCTGGCCGACGTGGCCAACCTGGGACCGGCTGATGCTGAAGCCGCCATTGCAGCGGCCAACGCTGCCTGGGGCCCTTGGCGCACCAAGACCGCCAAGGAGCGCAGCAACATCCTGCGCAAGTGGTACGACCTGCTCATGGCCCACCAGGACGACCTCGGTCGCATCATGACCGCCGAGCAGGGCAAGCCCCTGCCTGAAGCCAAAGGCGAAGTGGCCTACGGTGCCAGCTTTGTGGAGTGGTTTGCCGAAGAGGCCAAACGCGTCAACGGCGAAACCCTTCCCCAGTTCGACAACAACCGCCGCCTGATGGTGTTGAAGCAACCCATCGGCGTGTGCGCTGCCATCACACCCTGGAACTTCCCGCTGGCCATGATCACCCGCAAGGTGGCCCCTGCCCTGGCCGCCGGTTGCACCGTGGTCATCAAACCGGCAGAACTCACCCCGCTGACCGCACTGGCCGCCGCCGAGCTGGCCATCCGTGCGGGCATTCCGGCCGGGGTGCTGAACATGGTCACAGCAGACTCGGACAACAGCATTGCCGTGGGCAAGGTGCTGTGTGCCAGCGACGTGGTGCGCCACATCAGCTTCACCGGCTCCACCGAAGTGGGCCGCATCCTGATGGCCCAGAGCGCCCCCACCGTCAAGAAAATGAGCCTGGAATTGGGCGGCAACGCACCGTTCATCGTGTTCAACGACGCCGACATCGACAGCGCCGTGGAAGGTGCGTTTGCCAGCAAGTACCGCAATGCCGGCCAGACCTGTGTGTGCAGCAACCGCCTGTATGTGCAAAGTGGCGTGTACGACGAGTTTGTGACCAAGTTCGCCGCCAAGGTCAAAACGGCCAAGGTGGGCAATGGCTTTGAGGACGGGGTGAACCAGGGCCCGCTGATCGAAGAGGCTGCTTTGCAAAAAGTAGAGCGACATGTGGCGGATGCTGTGGCGAAGGGGGCCCGTTTGCTTGCAGGAGGCAAGCGCCTGAGTGGTCAGGGTTCGGGTCAGTTCTTCGAGCCGACGGTGGTGGCCGATGCCACGGCTGACATGCTGTGTGCAAGGGAAGAGACCTTCGGTCCATTTGCACCGGTGTTCAGGTTCGAAACGGAGCAGGAAGCCATCGATGCGGCCAACCACACGGAATTTGGCCTGGCGAGCTATTTCTACAGCCGTGACATCGGTCGCATCTACCGTGTGGCCGAGGCGCTGGAGTACGGGATGGTGGGCATCAATGTGGGCATCCTGGCGACCGAGCATGTGCCGTTTGGTGGTGTGAAGCAGTCGGGCCTGGGCCGCGAGGGCTCGCACTTCGGCATGGATGACTATGTGGAGGTCAAGTACCTGTGCCTCGGTGATATCCTGAAGTGACCCCGGACCGGAGCCTGCTTCCGCCCAGAATGCCCGGACACGCCCGGCGCAAGCAGCCTCCGCGTGGGCAGTGGAACTACTTACGCTTGGCGTCGGGTTTGATACCTATCATCAAGTCTTTCATCCCAATATGACGGTCCGCTGGTGGACTCGGCACCGGCAGCCAAGCGAGAGCGACACATGGACTTACCCGACTTCACCTCATCACTGTTCTGGATTTCAGTCCTCCAGATCATTGCCATCGACATCATGCTGGGCGGCGACAACGCTGTCGTCATTGCGTTGGCCTGCCGAAAACTGCCCGAGGATCAGCGCAAGAAAGGCATTTTCTGGGGCGTAATCGGCGCCATTGGTTTGCGAGTGGTGCTGATTTTCTTTGCACTCCAGTTGCTGGCACTGCCCTACCTGAAAATCATCGGTGGCCTCCTGCTGCTGTGGATCGGCGTGAAGCTCCTGATCCCCGAAGAGGATGAGCACGACGGCATCGAGGGCGGCACCACGCTGTTTGCCGCCATCAAGACCATCATCGTGGCCGATGCAGTCATGAGCCTTGACAACGTGATTGCTGTTGCGGGCGCGTCTCACGGCTCGATGTTCCTGGTCACATTTGGCATTCTGGTGTCGATTCCCATCGTGGTGTGGGGCAGCAAGATCGTGTTGGCCCTGATGGACAAATTCCCCATCGTCATCACACTCGGCGCAGCCCTGTTGGGCTGGATTGCCGGCGGCATGATGCTGACCGACCCCGTCTTCCCTGCATCAGTGGCCAAGTCCATTCCCTATGCCAACTACGTGTTTGCAGCAGCAGGCGCCCTGCTGGTGGTGGCCATTGGCAAATTCCTGGCCAACCGGCAGTTGGCAGCCACCCCTCCGCGCGAAATCTGACACGAACGGGCTGAACCATGACACAAACATCCCACTCAACCACGCAATGGCTCGTGCCATTTGACGGCTCTGAGCACGCCCAAAACGCGCTGAAGCTGGCCATTCACGACGCACAGCAGCGCGCCGTTGCCCCGACCCTGCAGGTGCTGAACGTGCAGTTGCCGATCTCGGCCGACATGAGCCGCTTCATCGACTCCAAGGTCATCGATGGATTCCACAGGGAGGCGGGTGACAAGGTATTGGAGAGCGCAGTCGCCCTGCTCAAAGAAACGGCGCTGACTTACCAGACGCATATCCTCGTCGGTGAAGTGGCCCACAGCATCGTCAGTTTTGCCTCCTCACAGGGTTGTTCACTGATCGTCATGGGCACCAGGGGGCAAAGCTCAGTCATGGGCCTGATCATGGGCTCGGTCACCACCCGCGTCCTGCACGAGGCAACCGTTCCCGTCCTGCTCACCCGTTGAAGAACTGAAACCACCATGTACAAGCATCTATTCGTTCCTGTTGATGGCTCCGAACTGTCTCACCGCGCCATGGATGGCAGCATTGAACTGGCCAAACAGCTGGGCGCTCGCATCACCGGTTTTGTGGTCGAACCCGACGTACCACTGACCGCCGCCACCTCCCGCACCGATGGCCTGATGCACCGCATCGAAGAGCACGAAGCCAAAAACGAAGCACACGCCAACGCACTGCTGGGGCAGTTTGCCAAGCGTGCCGAGGCAGCTGGGGTTGAATTCACACCGCACCACATCACGGCCTATGCGGTCGACCACGCCATCATGGAAGAAGCTGAAAAATCCGGCTGCGACATGATCGTGATGGTGACCCACGGCCGCAACCCGATTGGCGAATTCATTTTCGGCTCACACACCAAAAAAATCATTGCCAAAAGCAAACTGCCCGTCTTGGTGCTGCACTGATCTGCACATGGCGGTCGCGAGGCCCTTCATGGCACCCCTCGGGTCCGTGCGGGGCGCGGCAGCACCGATCCCGAAGCTTCCGGGCAGTGTCGGCTAGAATCGCGCACACCTCAGCGGGTGTCGTTCAATGGTAGGACTCTTGCTTCCCAAGCAAATAACGTGGGTTCGATTCCCATCACCCGCTCCAAATGGCCGTATCAGGCCACCGCAAAATGCCTCATAACCCGTTGATTTTCATAGGTCACCGGGTTTTTATTGCCCTAACCCGTTTCACAGACGTGCGGATTTGAGTTCAGCCCTGTTGAATCAACTCGAAACAGTCTGGTTGATAAATATTTAATTGGCCCAGCTCCGGTGCCACACAAGCCCTTGCGGTTTGTCAGGCAACTGCGAATTGCCGCGTGCCGGCAAACTCAGTTCAAACGGTCGAAAGCATATTTCAACGCCTTTTCGTCCAACGGTTTTATCAAGGTCGCCAGCACGTTCACACCACCATGAGCTGCCATGGTGGTTGTCATACGAAGTATGTTCGGATCGGCTCCGGACAGCAGAATCAGACCACCCTGGAATTTGCGCGCAACCAAAGCGGAGACAATCTCGACGCCGTCTTTGTTCGGCATCATGATGTCTGAAATCACTACATCTGGTTTCGTTGCCAAGCCATCGAGAACCTTGATGGCTTTTTTGCCATCTTCAGCAAGCACGATATCGGTAATGCCCAGCCGCTGCAGTGCGATGACTGTCAGCTCTCTCGATGTCTCTTCATCTTCTATCAGCAATACTGTGGTCATGATGGCAGCATGTCTTTCTCGCGCGATTCCCAATCGCTTTTGATGGTCAGCAATGCAGGCAAGGTCGACTCAAACGCGTCAATCAACGCCGGATCGAAATGCGAACCTTCGCCCGCGCGGATGGTTTCCAGCACCCGGTCCATAGGCCAGGGAGATTTGTACGGTCGGGTCATGGTCAACGCATCAAACACATCGGCTACCGCCACGACGCGCGCCGATATCGGGATGTTCTCGCCAGACAAACCCGTTGGATAGCCGGACCCGTCCCACCGCTCATGATGATACAAAGCGATCTCTGCAGCAAGCGTGAAAACGGGGGCTTTGCTTGCAGACAGAATTTCGTACCCGATGCGCGAGTGCGTCTTCATTTCAACCCACTCTTCTGCATCCAACTTGCCAGGCTTTTTCAGGATCGCGTGACTGATGCCGATCTTGCCCGTGTCGTGCATCGGTGCCGCCAGTTCGATCAGTGCGCACACATCTTCAGGCAAGCCAATGGCCTGGGCCAGTTCGCGGGCGTATTTCGCCATGCGCCAGATATGCACGCCAGTGTCGTTGTCGTTGAAGTGCCCCGCATGCCCGAGCATGTGTATGGCATCGTGGTAGCTGCGCTCCAACTCGGTTGCTCGCACCAGCGACAGGTGGGTTTGCACGCGCGCGCTCAGGATTTCAATGGAAAAAGGCTTTGTGATGTAGTCCACACCGCCGGCCGAAAAGCCTTCGGCCTCGTCGGTCACGTCGCGTCTGCTGGTGATGAACATGACAGGTATCGACACCGTGCGCGGATCGGCCTTCAAACGTCGGCAAACCGCATAGCCATCCAGGCCCGGCATCTGCACATCCAACAAGATCAATGCAGGTCGGTGTTTGAATGCGGCAACCAATGCGTCCGAGCCGTTCAGGGCAAAAACAAGCTTGTGCTTTCCACGAAAAGCCCCATCGATCGTCGCCAGATTGACGGGCTCGTCGTCCACAACCAAGATAGGTCCTTTGGGCATTCAGGGCTCCTGCTGTTGGCGATGTGCCGGGTTCAACAGGTTACGCGTCGCAACCACGCCAGCCCGAAAATCGTAACTATCCAACAGGGCTTGCTGAAGTGCCAGCACATGTGTGGGCAACAGCCGTCCAACCGCCTGAAGGGCAGCCTCCACGTTCTCGGCGCTGTCACTCTCCCAAGCCACCAACAAAGGCTCCAGGGCATTGGCCTTGAATGGTGTGTCTGCCGCTGCGGGCAGCGCCAAGGGTGCGGTATCGATGGCAGGTGCGTATCGATCAATGGAAGCCAATGTCACCTCCATCGCTGTTTGCAGCCCAGCCAGTGCGTCGGTCACGACGCCCGACTCGTCGTATGCATGCTCCAACGCAAGTGAAGCGGCTGCAACGTCGTTCAGGCCCAAATTGGCCGCCCCGCCACGGAACTTGTGCGCAAGCGCCTGGGCATCTGCCCGGTCTGCCTCCGTCAGGACCTGAACAATGTTGGCGTAATGGTCGACAAACCGGCGCAAAAACTTCCTGTACTGGGTCTCGTCACGCCAGATAGCCAATGCACTGGCCACCTCTATGCCAGGGAACCCCGCAGGTTGAGCTGTCGCAGGGGCCGGCACCGCAGCCACCGTATCCTCACCTGACGGGTAAGCCCGCCCAACCAGCCCCAACAACAAGGCCACGGCCACATCGACATCGAACGGTTTGGCAATGAATCCGTTCATTCCCGCCTCGCGTGCCAGCTCCTGATGCTGAACCATGGCTCCCGCCGTCAAGGCCACCACGGGCAAGTGCCTGAGGGCTTCAATGCTGCGGATATGGGCAGTGGCTTCGTATCCGTTCATCAGGGGCATCTGGATGTCCATCAGGACAATGTCCACGGCATCGCAGTGAACACTCAACCAGTCAAGCGCCGCTTGTCCGCCCTCGGCAGTGAACACTTGGGCGCCTTCACGAACAAAAATGCGCTGCGCAACCTCTCTGTTCACGTCGTTGTCATCGACCACCAGCATGCGCAAACCCGCCATGCGCACCGGTTGTTGCGCCTCAGGTGCGCCCTCATTGGCACCCTTGCGAACCCGAAGGGCCTTCTCGACCGCCTGTTTCAGTGTCGTAGGCGTCACGGGCTTGATCAGCAGGGCATCGGCCAGCTTGGCATACGGATGGTTGGCCACCTCATCATGGTTCTGGGCAGTTGTCAGGAGAACGATCGGGACGGCCACGTCAGGATAGGCTTGACGCACCGCGCGCGCAGTGAACAACCCGTCCATGGCGGGCATGGTGAAATCGAGCAACAGTACCGGGGTGGCACCGTCCAAACTGGGCGTCGCTTTCAAATCCTCCAGCAACTCGAAGCCAGAGCTGTGAGCACGCGCGCGCCAGCCCAAGCCATCGACAATGGACCGTATGGTGTCGCGGGCAAAGGTGTTGTCGTCGGCAATGACAACTGCCAGGTCGGCCCCGTCAGACACGGGGCGGGCAGCGGCCGAATGCTTTGCCAACCTGAGTGTGAAAGCGAATTCACTGCCCACACCTAAACGTGTGTCAACAGTCAATTCACCGCCCATGGCCTCCACCAGTCGCCGACTGATGGTCAGGCCCAGTCCGGTGCCACCAAATTGCCGGCTAGACGACTCATCAACCTGGGAGAACTCAGAAAAAATGGCCTGCACCTTTTCAGCAGCAATACCAATGCCTGAATCGCTGACTGAGAATTTCAGCGTCTGGCTATTTTCATCTTCGTCCACCTTGTAAATGCCCAGGGCAACGTGCCCGGTGGACGTGAACTTGATGGCATTGCCGGTGAGATTGATCAGCACTTGCTCCAATCGCATCATGTCGCCCACACATTCGCCACTGTCAATCGACGGGGGAACGATGATCAACTCCAGAGATTTTTCCCTTGCATTGATCGACATGATGCTTGCGAGATTGTCAAGCATGTCATTCAAATTGAATGGAATTGACTGCAATGTCAATTTACCCGATTCAATTTTTGAAAAATCAAGCACGTCATTCAATATCGCCAGCAGCGAATTTCCTGCTTTTCGAATTTTGCTGACAAGCTCACTCGAATCTCCAGGCAATTGGGTTTTGGACAACACATGTGACAGACCCAAAATGGCGTTCATTGGCGTGCGCAATTCATGGCTGACATTGGCGATGAACGCACTTTTGGCCGCAGTGGCTGCCTCGGCTGCATGCATGGCTTTATCCAGAGTTTGCTCAGCCAGTTTGTGCGCAGTGATGTCGGTGTAAGTCAACAACGTCCACCCGCCCGACAGGGGCTCGCCACACACCTCCAGATAAACACCATTGCTTTGCTGCCGTTCCATTTTCAAGGTGCGCCGCATGACCATCGCTTCGACAAAATGAGCAAGCACCTCGTCCATTGGCCTGGGCCCATAGTCCCCCCTTTCCCAATGCAGGCGGACCATATCGCTGAAGCCAATTGGAGTGTTGTCAAAAAAGCCGTCAGGGTACGCCAGGAGCCGGGTTACTCTTTCGTTCTTAAGCTTGACATGCCGGGTGTCGTCTAGCACCACCACACCGTAGGGCAATGATTCCACCACTTCCTGGAGCAATTTGTGCAGCGTATCGATCTTGCTCGCCTGTGACTTTCTCTCGGTGTTGTCAATCAAGTTGCTGCGGGTAAACAGTGGCTCACCGTTGGGCCCACGCTCCAGGTTGGCATCGACTAAAAATGACCGCGTTGTGCCGTCTTTGCATACGATGTCAAGTTCGACATTTCGGCTTCGCCCGGACACCAGAAATTGCGAGAACTCACTGCGGAATGTCCGAACGCTTTCAGGCGTCAAGAATTCGGTAATGTGGTGCCCAATGAACTCCTCTGGGGTGTAGCCCAACAGCAGCAACTCGGTTTTGTTGGCCCGCAGCACCACGCCGTCGGGCGAGAGAGAGTGGTACCCGCACGGAGCCTCGTCGTACAGGTTCAGCACCTCCTCCGTTCTCAGGACAACCGTTGCCTCCAGTTCGGCATTCAGCTTTAGCAGGCTGTTTGAGGCCGCTTGCAGCTTTCCCAGCAACTGCGTCCGTTCGGTGATGTCG